>Ga0315339_1000097_pt1 | contig 145733 bp, 133 predicted proteins | sample ASW17metaG_FD_204514 | JGI IMG/M metagenome (GOLD analysis project Ga0315339, IMG submission 204514) | Ammonia-oxidizing marine archaeal communities from Pacific Ocean, United States - ASW #17 | ecosystem: Environmental > Aquatic > Marine > Oceanic | place: USA: California | collected 2016-12-05
AATTACTTCTTTCATCTAGATCTATTTGAGTAGACCCAACGGTATAACTTTCTGGACCCAAAAAGCCCATAGCAATGAGTATTAAATCTGCTTGCCAAACTTTTTCAGTTCCGTGTATTTCTTTAAAATTACTATCAACTTCAATAGTTTTAATTCCAGTTAAATTTCCTTTAGTATCTCTTATAAATTCTTTCCCAGAAATAGAATAAACTCTCGGATCTTTTCCAAATTTTATATTTGATTCCTCATGACCATAATCTATTTTATAGACCCTTGGAAATAAGGGCCATGGATTATTTTCTGGTCTTTCTATGGGAGGTTGTGACATTATTTCAAAATTTACTAACGAAGAGCACTCATGTCTTAAAGATGTTCCTATACAATCTGTACCAGTATCCCCACCACCAATAACTATTACATGTTTTCCTTTTGCATTTATAAAATTACTATCAGAAAGGTTTGAATCTAAAAGGCTCTTGGTATTTTTTGTTAAGAAGTTCATTGCAAAATGAATGCCGGAACCTTCCCTGTTGGGTATATTTAGATCTCTAGGTTTAGTAGACCCAGTAGTCAGCAGAACTATTTCATTTTCTTTTAATAATGAGTTTATTGATTTTCCTTTTTTACTTCCAATATCTTGTTTAGTTTCAAATTTGATACCTTCTTTGGTCATTTGTTTTACTCTTAAATCAATAATTGATTTATCTAGTTTCATATTTGGTATTCCGTACATCATTAAGCCACCTATTCTGTCAGCTCTTTCAAAGACTGTAACGGTATGACCTACACTATTAAGCTGTTGTGCAGCTGATAAACCGGCAGGCCCTGAGCCTACTATAGCTATTTTCTTATTGGTTCTTGATTTAGGTATAGAAGGCTTTAGCCAATTATTTTTAAAACCTTTATCAGCGATTGCACACTCAAGATTTTTAATGGCTACAGGAGTTTCAGTAATACCTAAAACACATGCTCCTTCGCAAACAGCAGGGCAGACTCTACCAGTTACTTCAGGAAAATTATTGGTTTTCATAAGTCTTTCAAAGGCTTCTTCCCATTTATCCTCGTAAACTAGGTCGTTCCATTCAGGTATAAGATTATAAACAGGGCAACCTTCATCAGATTGACAGAAAGGTACTCCACAATCCATACATCTTGAGGCTTGTTTAGCAAGATCTTCTTCTGCATGATCAGTATAGATTTCCTGAAAATCCAATAGTCTTTCTTTAGATGGTCTATATGGTTCTACAACTCTATTGAACTCTTTAAATCCAGTGGTCTTACCCATCTCTTATCCTATCTTCCTTTCTTTACTTATCATCTTGTTTAATACTTTTTTATAGTCAATAGGCATAACTTTACAGAAGTGGTTTAATTCTTGTTCCCAATTATCTAAAATATTTATTGCTACCTCTGAGCTAGTATAATTCTTATGATTATTTATTAGCTTTTTTAATTGATTAGAGTCATTCTCATCTAAGTTTTCTATTTCAAAAGTGTCTTTATTACATTTTTCTTCAAATTCATCTTTTGGGTCATAAATATAAGCGATACCTCCACTCATGCCAGCTCCAAAATTTCTTCCAGCTGGTCCTAGTATTACTGCAATACCGCCTGTCATATACTCACAACCATGATCTCCTATTCCTTCTATTACAACCTTTGCACCACTGTTTCTAACACAAAATCTTTCTGATGCTACTCCACTAAAATAGGCTTCTCCTCCGGTGGCCCCATATAAGGCTACATTACCGATAATCATATTTTCATTAGCTTTAAAGATACTCTTTTTTGGAGGATGGATTATTAGTTTACCCCCTGAAAGTCCTTTGCCTACATAATCATTAGCATCACCTTCAAGTTTGATGGTTATACCTTTAACTAACCAAGCACCGAAACTTTGACCTGCAGAACCTTCGAGTTTTATGTTTATTGTGTCTTCTGGAAGGCCTTTATCTTCCCAAACTTTGGATACTTCATTGGAGAGCATAGTTCCTACTACTCTATTAGTATTTTTTATAGGTGATTCTATATGTACTTTTTTGCCATTTTTGATAGCTTCTTTACTTTCTTTTATTAAAAAATTATCCAAAGCTTTTTCTAAACCATGATCTTGATCTTGACTATGGAAAACTTTTGTATTTTCAAAGATTATTTCAGCTGGTTTTAGAAGTTTTGAGAAATCAAGACCATTTCTTTTCCAATGATCTATAGCATCATTAGATTCAAGAAAATCTACACGTCCTATCATTTCTTGGACAGATTTAAATCCTAATTCGGCCATAATTATCCTTAAGTCTTTAGCAACCATGAATAAGTAATTAATTACATGTTCAGGTTTGCCTTTGAATTTTTTTCTCAGATCTTTATCTTGAGTAGCTATACCTACTGGACAAGTATTTAAGTGACATTTTCTCATCATAATACAACCCAAAGTTACAAGAGGTGCTGTAGCAAAACCAAATTCTTCAGCACCTAAAAGGGCTGCTATTGCCACATCTCTACCAGTTTTTAACTGACCGTCTGTTTGTAGAACTACCCTAGACCTAAGATTATTCATTACTAACGTTTGATGTGTTTCAGCTATTCCTAGTTCCCAAGGAAGCCCTGCATGTTTTATTGAAGTCAATGGTGATGCACCTGTTCCACCATCATGTCCAGCTATTACCAGATGATCTGCCTTAGCTTTTACAACTCCAGATGCAATTGTTCCTACTCCTACTCCAGAGACAAGTTTTACGCTTATTCTTGCATTTCTATTTGCATTTTTTAGGTCATGTATTAGCTGGGCAATATCTTCAATAGAATAAATGTCATGATGTGGAGGAGGGCTTATAAGACCTACGCCTGGAGTAGAGTGTCTTATTTTTGCAATATATTCATCTACTTTAGTACCTGGCAATTCACCTCCTTCTCCAGGTTTAGCTCCTTGAGCAATTTTTATTTGAAGTTCATCGGCATTTGTTAAGTACCACATAGTTACACCAAATCTTCCTGAAGCTACTTGTTTTATGGCAGATCTTTTGGACGTTTCTTTATCAATGGCCTTAAATCTTATAGGATCTTCTCCTCCTTCTCCTGTATTAGATTTACCACCTAGTCTATTCATAGCTATTGCTAATGATTCATGAGATTCTGTTGAGATAGAGCCCAAGCTCATTGCTCCAGTTGCAAATCTTTTAACAATCTCTTTCTCACTTTCTACATCTTCAACCTTTATAGGAGTATTTTTTAATTTAAATTTAAGCATTCCACGAAGAGCGCTATCTTTAGTAGTATATTCATTTGCATGTTTTGCAAATGCCCAGTATGCACTTTCATCATTATTTCTTGCTGCTAATTGAAGACTAGATATAGATATTGGATCCCACATATGTGTATCTCCTCCATTTCTCCAATGGAAATCACCTGGATTGGGTAAAGTTTTAACTTTTGAAACGTCTCTAATTGGGAATCCAAGCTCGTGTCTTCTTTCTATTTCTTTAACTAATGTTTTGAAATTAATTCCTTCTATTCGGCTAGCAGTTCCTTTAAAGCTTCTTTGAATAATTTCATCTGATAAACCTACAGCTTCAAAAATTTGTGCTCCTTTGTAAGATTGAAGGGTTGAAATACCCATTTTAGCCATTACTTTTAGCATTCCTTTCGCTGTTGCTTTTTTATATGCTGTAATTAGATCTTCAAATGAAGAAATTTTTTTGCTATTTAATAATCCATCTATTTTAGCTTGCCATAGAGCTTCATAAGCTAAATAAGGATTTACAGCATCAGCTCCATACCCAAATAGTAAACAATGATGATGTACTTCTCTAGCTTCTCCAGTTTCAATAATTATTCCTATTTGAGTTCTTTTTTGAGTTTTAACTAAATGGTGATGGACCGTGGAACAGGCTAGTAATGAACTTATAGCAAATCGGTCTTTAGATATGTTTTTATCTGACAGAATAATGTACGAGAAGCCTGATTCTATAGCCTCCTCAGCTTCTTCACATATTTTATCAAGCATATTAAGCATGCCTGAAGAGTTATCAGTTTTTGAGTAAGTGATATCAATGGTTTTTGTTTTCCAACTATGTAGGTTGAGTTCTTGGATTCCTTTTAACTCATTATTAGAAAGTATAGGATGTTTTAGTCTTAATCTATGCGCATTTTCTGCTTTTGTTGATAATAGGTTTCCCTCAGGACCTATGAGGCATTCCAAGGACATTATTACCTCTTCTCTTATAGAATCAATTGCTGGGTTAGTAACTTGAGCAAATAATTGTTTGAAGTAATCATATAACAGCCTTGGTTTATCAGATAAGCAGGCTAACGCTGCATCATTCCCCATTGAACCTAGAGGGTCTCTTAATTCTGATACCAAGGGGATTAACATAAACTGCATAGTTTCGGCTGTATAACCAAAAGCTCTCATTCTAGGTATTAAGTCATTTATTTCAGGTTTTATTTCTTTTGATGAGTTTATTAAATCTTTAAGGTCTATCACTTGAGAATTAATCCAGTTTGAATAGGGATGTTGTTCATAGACCTCTTGTTTTAATTCTTGGTCAGGAATCATTCTTCCTTGTTCAAAATCAATTAGAAACATCTTGCCGGGTTGAAGGCGTCCTTTATGTATTATTTCTTCCGGAGGTACTGATAAGACGCCGACTTCTGAGGCCATGATTACTTTATCTTTATTAGTGATATAAAATCTACTAGGTCTTAAACCATTTCTATCTAAGACGGCTCCAGCATAGTTTCCATCTGTAAATACTATTGAAGCTGGCCCATCCCAAGGCTCCATTATTGAAGAGTTATATTCATAGAATTTCTTTTTTTCATCAGGCATATATTTATTAGATTGCCAGGCTTCAGGTATCATCATCATCACAGATTCTTTAAGGCTTCTGCCATTTAGAATAAGAAATTCTAGAACATTATCGAAGCTACCAGAGTCTGTACAATCTGGTTCAACGATTGGAAATAATTCCGAAATCTTTTCGCCATATTTTTTACTTTCAATCATACCTTGTCTGGCGCTAATAGCATTTATATTTCCTTTGAGAGTATTAATTTCTCCGTTATGACACATATATCTATTAGGCTGGGCCCTATCCCATGAAGGGAAAGTATTAGTGCTAAACCTGGAATGGACCATAGCTAAATGTGTTTTAAAATTTTTATCTTCTAGATCTGGGTAAAATGGAAATAATTGGGATGGTGTTAACATTCCTTTATAAACAATCACTTTAGAAGATAAGCTGCATGCATAGAATAACTTAGCTTCCTTTAGATGAGCATCTGTTCTTAATTGAAGGCTAAATTTTTTCCTTATTAAATAAAGCTTCCTTTCAAATTCTTCTTGATTTAAATTTTTTCCTGCTGATATGAACAGTTGATAAATGAAGGGTTGTGCATTTAAAGCAGCAGGACCTATATTTGCGTCCGTTGGATTAGTAGGCACTTCACGCCAACTTAAAAAAGATTGCTCTTCCTCTTCGATTATTCTTTCTACCAAGTTTTTGCAGAAAGATCTTTCATCAGGATTTTGAGGTAAGAATATATTTCCAACGGCATATAATCCCTTTTGTGGAAGAGTAAAACTATGTTGCTTAGCTATAGATTTAAAGAATGAATCAGGAAGAGCTATCAAGATTCCAGCACCATCTCCAGTATTTTCTTCAAAACCACAACCCCCTCTATGGTCCATTTGTGAGTTTACATGGTAAGCATCATCCATTATTTCTCTGGAAGGAATACCTTTAATATTTGCTACAAGCCCAACTCCGCATGAGTCTTTTTCAAAATCAGGGTCATATAATCCATTTTTTGAAGGTAAATTTATCCTCCTACGCTTATCTATAGTCTTATTTCTTTGATTTATTAGCTCTTTCATATCTTGCAGCGCTATAACCCCTAGCTTCTTTTTTTGGCTATCTACTTTATAGTTGGGCGTTTTCCTAAACTGAGTCTTTTTAAACAGAAGGGCAGATATTTTAGCTAATACTTAGCTTTAGAGCAAAATTTAGAAGGATTGGTTTAAAGCATCAAATATAACTTTCTTTGGTATTTCTTTTTTGATAACGGCTAATCCCAATTCTTTCAATAAAATAAATTGAAGCGATTCTTTCTTTCTTTTTTTATCCATCTGTAAAGCTGAATAGAATTTAACTACATCAATTGTTTTTTTAGGTTTAGTAATTAATCCAACTTTCTTTAAGATGAGTTTAACTCTTTTTATCTCAACATCAGAAATTGAAAAGAATTTTTTAGACACTTCTAAAGCAATCAACATACCTAGAGCCACTCCTTGACCATGGCTGTATGTTTTATATCCTCCTATAAGTTCAAAAGCATGGCCAAATGTATGACCAAAATTTAAAATAGCTCTAAGCCCTTTTTCTTTCTCATCTATTTGAACAATCTTTCTTTTTATATTTATTGACTCAAATATTAATTTTATTAAATCTTTATCACTTAACTTTTTAGACGTAGCTAGTTTATTTTCTAGCCAACAGAAAAGCTTTCTATCTTTAATGAGACAGTGTTTAATTATTTCAGCATAACCTTCTGCTATATCTATAGTGCTTAATGATCTTAGGAAAGTAATGTCTATTAAAACTAATATTGGTTGATGAAAAGATCCTATTAAATTTTTTCCCATTGTATGATTAATTCCAGTTTTTCCTCCAATTGAGGCATCAACTTGGGCTAATAGAGTTGAAGGCATTAACATAAAGTTTATACCTCTTAAGTAAGTTGCAGCAGCAAATCCAGAAACGTCAGAAAGTATTCCCCCTCCTATACAAATTATTAATGAGTCTCTCGTGTATTTTTTTTTAATTAGGAAGTTATGAATTTTAGAAACAGATGTGAAGTTCTTAGATCTCTCATTAAGTTTTAATTTAAGAGAATTTAGCTTATGAGGTCCACAATCCTCTACTGAAGAAGTTATTATGTTTATCTTTTTTTCAGGAATATTTTTATCTGAAATTAATAGAATTTCTTTGCCGTATATGAATTTTGATTTTATTTTTTTATCTAAAGATACCCCTTTTCCTATAATTACTTCATAAGAAGTATTTTTTAAATTTACCTTGATTTTCTTATGAACCATTTATTTGTTTAGTTATTTTATCAATAGTGTGGGAGAGGTCACTGTCATTTGGATTAATTTTTATGGTCGCTATTTTTTCATAAAATTTAGCTCTATCTTTTGCAATATCTCTTAAAGTTTTTTCTTTATCATCAGTATTTATTAGTGGACGAGATTCATTGTACATTGTTCTTTTAAGTTGAGTTTTTATTGATACCATAAGGTAAATCACATGATCACCTTTTTTTATAATAGATCTATTTTCTTTACTTAAGATAGCACCTCCTCCCGTTGCTAGAACAAAGTTATCTTTTTTTGATATTTCTTTTATTGCACGCTCTTCTCTTAACCTAAAACCTTTTTCTCCTTCTTTTTCAAAGATCCAACCTATATTAACTCCAGTCTTTTTTTCAATTATAAGATCACTATCAAAGAAGTCTAAATGAAGAGATTTTGCTAGTTCAACTCCTACGGAAGATTTTCCAGATGCCATTCCCCCTACGATAAATATTCTCATAAATGTATTATAGCTATCATGAAAGCTTGTATTTATATATTTATAGAAAATTAATCAGGGTGGCAAGAAAAAAACATAGCTTGGAACTGTTAAATTATCTAGGTTTTATAATAATTATTGTAGGGCTAGGTATTAGCGGCCTGTTCTTATATTTAGGTCCAAAATTGCCAGATGAGGCTGAAGTAAGAAGAATTCAATTGCAAGTGCCTCTTAAGATCTATACAGAAGATAATAAGTTAATAGGGGAGTTCGGTGAAAAAAGAAGATCTGCATTAAAATTTCAAGAGATACCTCCTTTGATGGTTAAGTCATTTATAGCCGCTGAAGATTCAGATTTTTTTAATCATAAAGGAGTAGATTTTATAGGTTTGGCAAGAGCCTTTTATCAATTGTTGTCTACTGGAAGGATTGTGGGGGGTGGAAGTACCATTACCATGCAAGTCGCAGGAAATTATCTTACTGGTAGAGATGTAAATTTTTACAGAAAAATTAAAGATATTATGATGGCTTTTAGATTAGAAAATACATATTCAAAACAGGATATTTTTGAATTTTATGTAAATAGGATTTTTTTAGGTAATAGAGCTTATGGCATTGCCGCTGCTAGCGAAGTTTATTATGGTAGAACTGTTTCTACTCTTAATATAGCTCAAATTGCTATGATAGCAGCTCTTCCCAAGGCACCTTCTAGGATAAACCCTATAGCGAATCCTTCAAGAGCAATATCTAGAAGAAATTATGTTTTGAGAAGAATGTTAGAGCTTGAATTTATAATGGAAGAGCAATTTGAATTAGCAATTAAGGCACCAGTTTCGGCTTCTTATCATGGCCTTGTCTCAGAGGTATCAGCACCATATGTAGCAGAAAGTTTAAGAAGGTATATGGTTAGTGAATATGGCTTAGAAGTTTATAGAGAAGGTTATGAAGTTTATACATCTATAAATTCTAAACTTCAGAGAAGTGCGAATAGGGCTTTAAAGAAAGGGCTGGAAGATTATGATTATAGGCACGGCTTCAGAAAACCAGAAAATGTTACTGCAATGTTTCCAGATAATTTTTTTAATTTGGAAGAAGTAGAAAAGACTGAGTCCATAAATTTAGCAATAAATTCAAATTATTTAGAAATAAATTTTTTGGAAAAGTTAGTAGATTTTTTAGATAGTAAAGGTGAAACTAATAATAGATTTCCGGCAGTTGTCATTAATGTTAATGATGATTTATTAGTTTTATCAAGCAAAAGAAATTTGCATAGAATTAAATGGACTGATGAATTAACCTGGGCTCGACCATATATTACAGAAAATAGAAGAGGTTCTAAGCCAAAGTCTTATAATGATATTTTGGAGAATGGCGATATAGTTTGGATCAAACGGTCAAAACTTGGTAAAAGCATTCAACTTTCACAGGTTCCAGAGGTACAAGGTTCTTTAGTTTCTATGGATCCAAAAACAGGTTCTGTTAGGGCTTTAGTAGGTGGCTATGATTTTAATCTAAGCAAGTACGATAGAGCTATTCAATCTAGTCCTCTTTTAGGATCTAATTTCAAACCTTTTTTATATGCCGCTGCGTTTAGCAATGGTTTTACTGCAAGTTCTATAATAAATGATGCGCCAGTAGTATTTGATGATGAAGCTCTTGAAGAAAGATGGCGACCTAGAAATGCAAGTGGTACCTTTTATGGGCCTACTAGATTGAGAGAAGGTTTGGTTCAGAGTAGAAACTTAGTGTCTATAAGATTACTCAGAGAGGTAGGAATAGAAAAAGTTAAAGATTATGTAACAAAATTTGGTTTTCAGAAAGATTTAATGCCTTCAGATTTATCTTTAGCTTTAGGTACAGCTTCTCTTAGCCCATTAAAAAATGCAGCTGCTTATTCATTAATTGCAAACAATGGTAAAAAGGTTGAGCCTTTCTTTATAAATAGAGTCCAGGATCGAAAAGGGAATATAATTTTTGAAAGAAAACCTGAAGAAATGAATCTAGTTGAAGTTGTAGATCCAAGGATTGCTTTTATATTGAAAGATATTCTTCAAGAGGCAGCCTATAGAGGAACTGGAAAGAAAGTTCGTTCTTTAGGTAGAAAAGATTTTTCAGGAAAAACTGGCACAACTAATGATGCTGAGAGCACTTGGTTCACTGGTTTTAATAACCATCTTGTAACAACAGTTTGGGTAGGATTTGATTTACCTAAAAGTTTAGGTAATAGAGAATTTGGCAGTACTACAGCTTTACCAATTTGGATGGATTACATGGAATCAAATTTAGAGTTAGTACCTTTAAATAATGAGGTACCTCCAAACGGTATTGTTTCAATCAAAATAGACAAAGATTCTGGAGAAAGAGCTAATCAAAATACACCTAAAAGTTTTTTTGAATATTTTTTACAAGAACAGGTTCCTGAGTATTAAATTTAATTTACAATAGAATTAATTAGAGGCTTGAATTGCAACTGTAATTTTTCTGTTGGTAGGTTTTCAAAGCCTGATCTGACAAACTGTTGAATTAATCCTTCAGCATGACATAAAAGGAGATTAGCACATGAAGCAGATGCTAGGATTAGCTTCTTTTTTGTTTCTTGCTCATATTTTTGTAAATTTTGTTTTAAGTGCAATTCTATTTTTGCAAATATTTGTATTATGCGATCATTCTGGTTCGATTCATTCTCTGAAAATGCTTCCCTTGTTAATAGTTTAGCCATACCAGGATTTTTTTCGCAGAAGGCAACTAGAACTGTTAAAATTTTTTCCACTCTCTTTAAAGGATCTTTGATGTCAGTGTTTATTTTTGTAATTAAATCAAATAAATTTTGCTCACAAAAATCTACAAGTCCCGCATAAATTTTTCTTTTACTTGGAAAGTGTCTATAAATCGCAGCTTCAGTTATGCCACATTCTTTAGCAAGAAGAGAGGTAGTAATATTAACAGGCCCTTTTCTGGCTAAAATGGAAGTCAGAGTTTGCATAATATCTAGTTGTCTTGGTTTTAGTTGACTCATTTTTCTAGTAATGTTCCGACTCCCTCAATTGTGAGCACTTCAAGAAGAACTGCATGAGGTACTCTGCCATCTATTATGTGAACAGCTTTGACACCTGACTCAATAGCTTCTATGGCAGATATAAGTTTAGGCTTCATGCCACCTTTAATAAAATCTTTATTGAGAATATCTTTAGCACTTTTTGCATTTAATTGGGAAAGAAGGTTGTTGTTTTTATCAGATATCCCATTTACATCTGTTAGTAATATGAGTTTTTCAGCTTTTAGACTAGAGGCAACTTTTGCAGCCACTAGATCTGCATTGATATTTAATGTTTGGTTTTTTTTATCTATTCCTAGCGGCGCTATAACGGGGATAATATTTTTGAAAAGTATATTTTTAATAGCTTTTGCATCAATACTTTTTACTTTGCCAACAAAGCCTAAATTCACTGTATTCTTTTTATAAGACTCATTTAGTTTATCTGCTCTAATTAATCGTTTTTTATTTCCAGATAGACCTTGAGCTTTTCCTCCAGATTTTTTGATCAGCGACACTATTTCTTTGTTTATATCATTTCCCAAGGTTTTAATAACTACTGAAAGTGTTTTTTTATCTGTAACTCTTTGGCCTTCTACAAATCTGGATTTTAATTTCTTTTTATCAAGCTCTTGTCCTATCTGAGGACCCCCTCCGTGCACAATTACAGGATACATTCCTACCAATTTCATTAGTGATATGTCTTTAGCAAATCCAATTTTAAGCTCTTCCTGAGACATAGCAGCTCCCCCATATTTGATAACTACAATTTTGCCTTGAAATTTTTGTATATAAGGAAGTCCCTCACTTAAAACTGACGCTATCTCTTTTGCCTTAATTCTACTAATGCTCACAACTTTAAAAGTTCATAAGTTTTTTATCTATTTTTCCTAACTCTTTTTTAAATATGTCTGAAATTTCATTTAGTGCATTTTTTGAATCTGCTTCAAATCTCAATACTAATATTGCTGAGGTATTTGAAGCTCTCAGCAATCCCCAGCCATTTTTGAATTCTACTCTAATTCCATCAATTGTTATTATCTCAGTTTTTTTTATTTTGAAATTAGATTTAAATTTTTCAACTATTTGAAATTTATTAGAATCAGTTACTTCTATATTGATTTCTGGAGTTGTAAATAGTTTTGGAATAGTTTGTAAAGGATCTTCATTAGATTGAGAAATTATTTCCAGCAAGCGGGCACCTGCGTATATACCATCATCAAATCCAGGCCATCTATCATTGAAAAAAATATGGCCGCTCATTTCACCACCTAGTAAAGCATTTACTTCCTGTATTTTTTTCTTGATAAAGGAATGACCTGTTTTAGAAATTACAGGATTACCTCCTTTTTCTCTTATTGCTTGTGGAAGTAATTTGGAACACTTAACGTCGAAAACTATATTACCCCCCTTTGATACCCTTAATACATCTTGTGAAAAAAGAATCATTTGTCTATCTGCAGAAATAATCTCACCAGAAGACGAGACAACTCCAAGTCTATCGGCATCGCCATCAAAAGCCAGACCAAGATCTGCTGAAGTTCTTTTTACTTCTGATATAAGGTCTTGCATATTTTCTTCTTTAGATGGATCTGGATGATGATTTGGAAAATTACCGTCTAGCTCACAAAATAATGGCTTTACATTACATCCAAGTTTTTCAAAGACTTCTTTAGCTATAACGCTAGCTACCCCATTCCCACAATCAATCACAATATTTAAGGGTTTTTTTAACTGAATATTATTGACAATACTTTTAAGATATTGATCCAATATTTCAATTTGATTTTCTTCTATATTTTGGAGTTTGACAGGTGTTCTATATTCATCAAGTATTGAATATTTAATTTCTTGAATTTCTTCTGCAGAAAGAGCTTGATTATTAATAACTATCTTAAAGCCATTATAGTTAGAGGGGTTGTGACTTCCTGTTATCATTATTGCACAATCTGATTCCAATTTATAAGTAGCAAAATAAAGGGCTGGTGTTGGTACTATACCTAGATCAATAATATTGCACCCTTCTTGAGAAATACCTGTTTTAATAAAACTAGCCATATCAGGACTAGAGTTCCTTCCGTCTCTTCCTATTATTAGCTGATTTTGGTTATTTTTTTTAACTTTTCTGGCAATAGCTCTCCCTATGTTGATGACTACATCTTTGGAAAGATCTTTGTAAGCAATGCCTCTAATATCATAAGCACGAAAGATATTTTCATTTAAATTTAAGATTTTTTTATTTTCCAGCTGTGTAGAGTTCATTTGTAAATATAAATTCTTTAACGTATCTTAATGCAAGGCTACTATAATGTTTCTTATTTATTTTGAAAAATACTTTTAGGAAAAAAATTGGATTTATCTAATATGCAGGGCCAGATATGGTTAGATGGTAAATGGACGGAATGGTCTGAAGCCAAAGTACATGTTTTAACTCATACGTTACACTATGGTGTTGGAGTTTTTGAAGGCGTAAGAGCTTATGCTAGCGATAAAGGAGCATCAATTTTTAGATTAAAAGATCATACGGATAGACTTTTTTCTTCAGCAAAAACTGTGAATTTGCCCATGAATTTTTCAAAAGATGAATTTAATAAGGCACAAATTGAAGTTTTACAAATAAATAATCTTAAAGAAGCATATATAAGACCAATGTGTTTTTATGGTTCAGAAGGCATGGGTCTAAGGGCAGATAATCTTAAAGTCCATTCTTTAGTTGCGGCTTGGGAGTGGCCATCATATATGTCACCTGGAGCTGCTGAGAAAGGTATTAAAGTTAAGATTTCTAAATATAAGAGACAAGTTAGGAATCCAGTTTCCTCTGCAAAAGTTAATGGTAATTATGTTAATTCTATAGTTGCATTAAACGAAGTCTTAGCAGAAGGCTATGACGAAACTTTGATGCTTGATTATGAAGGATATGTAGCAGAAGGGTCTGGGGAAAACTTCTTTATAGTGCAAGATGGTGTCTTGCATACTCCAGATCTAGACGCTTGTTTAGATGGAATAACAAGGAAATCAATAATTGAGATAGCAAGTGGGTTAGGTTTTGAAACAGTAGTAAGAAAGATATTACCAAATGAAATAGCGAATATTGATGAAGCATTTTTCACTGGTACTGCTGCTGAAGTTGTACCTATTAGAAGTATTGATGATATGAGGGTAGGTTCTGGAAAAAGAGGGCCCATAACTGAAATACTACAACAAGCATATCATCAGCAAGTAAGGGGATTAAGATCTGAGTTTCAAGAATGGCATACTTACGTGTAATAAAGAACTTTTTTATCTTCTAGGTATTGATTAAGTGAGAATTCTTATAATAGGCCCTTCTTGGGTAGGAGATGCTGTAATAGCTCAGAGCCTCTATAAACAAATAAAGAAAAATTATCCTGATTCTTCTTTAGATGTTCTAGCAACAAGTTGGACCATATCTTTAGTAAAAAGAATGAAAGAAGTATCAGAAGTCATATTATTTCCTTTCAACCATGGTGAAATTGCTATCAGGAAGAGGCTATCTTTTGGAAAAAATCTTTCTTCAAGAAATTATGATTGGTCTATAGTTCTTCCTAACTCTCTAAAATCTTCAATTATTCCTTTAGCATCTAAAGTTTCAAAAAGAACTGGTTGGTTAGGTGAACTAAGATTCTTTTTTTTAAATGATTTTAAAAAACTTAATTCTGTAGATCATCCTTTGTTAGTTCAAAGGTACTGTGCGTTAGCAAATAATTTTGAGCCAGTTGGTCAGGATTTTATGTATCCAGCTTTGGAAGTTGATAAAAATAATCTTATGAGTCTTTGTAATAAATTTAATATAAGTAATTTTAATAAACCATTAATTTTATGTCCAGGAGCAGAATTTGGTCCTGCTAAACGATGGCCACCGGATAATTATGCAGAAGTAGGGAAGTATTTTTTAGGCAAGAATAATAAAGTCATAGTATTAGGCTCTGTAAAAGATACTGAAGTATGCTCAGAAATAGAAAAAAATATATCAACCAAAGGAGATGCAAATTTTATTAATTTATGCGGAAAGACTAGTTTAGAAGATGCCATTGATATTTTATCAATGGGTATAGTTTTATCAAATGACTCTGGGTTAATGCATATAGCTGCAGCTGTAGGAAGTCCGCAGATAGCTCTTTATGGCCCGACTGATCCTAATTTTACACCTCCACTTAATAAAAAAGCTAAAGTTATAAGAAAGGTTTCAGGGTACAGGAAGATCAGGGCAACTAAATCTAAGGACGGCTTTGATTCTAGTTTAAAAGATATATCTACAGAAGAAGTGATTGAGTGTGTTGAAGCACTTCTAATGAATTGAAATAGTTGATGAATAAAAAACTTGCAGTGGTAATTTATAAATATTTTCCATTCGGGGGTTTGGAAAAAGATTTTTTTAATATTATTCTTAAGCTACAGGAGAGGGGTATTGATTTTAAGATATTTTGCGGGGAATGGAATGGCGATATTCCAAAAGGCTTAAAAATTAAAAAGATTGAGAGTTCTGGTTTTACTAACCATAAGAAAAATCAAAATTTTTATCATCAATTTTCTAATCTTATGAATGATTATAAGCCTAAATTAATATTTGGATTTAACAAGATTCCTAATTTAGATGTTTATTTTGCAGGTGATCATTGTTATTTACATTCATCTAAAGGAAAAAATTTCTTATATAAGTTCACTCCAAGATATAAACATTTTACTTTCTTTGAGAATGAAGTTTTTGGGAAGGGGAAGACTAAAAGAATTTTATTATTAAATGCTAGGCAAAGAAATATTTTTAAGAAAGAGTATTTAACTGAAGAGCATAGATTAGAGATTGTGCCACCAGGACTTCCTGCAAGTTGGTACACAGAAGATAATACAATGAACCTTAAAGAAGAATTGAATTTACATGTATCTTCTAAGATAATTCTGTTTGTTGGATCAGGTCCTAGAAAAGGTTTGGATAGAGCTATTAAAGCTCTAGCTAGTTTAACATTATCTAATGATAGTATTTATAATCTACTTGTTGCAGGTATGGATGATCCTAAGCCTTATATCAAGTTAGCTAAGAAATTAAATTTAGAAAATGAAATAATATTTTTAGGTCCAAGGAATGATATCAGAAGGTTAATGGTAAACGCAGATTTATTAATCCATCCTGCTAGAGAGGAGCCGGCTGGGAATGTTATAGTTGAAGCTATGGAGACTTGTCTGCCAATATTGGTAGCTGGAGAAGTTGGCTATTCAAGATTTGTTCAAGAGAACAAAGCAGGTTTAGTTACTAAAGTTCCTTTTAATCAAGAGGAACTCAATTTTAAGTTAAAGCATTTAATTTCAGACAAGGAAAGAAGAGTATATGTTAGAAATTTAGAAGAGTTCTCAAAAAAAGATTATTTTAATTCAAGATACTCTTTTGTAGCTGATATTGTAGAAGAGGATTTAAATGCGTGAAATTGTATTCCTGAACTCTGAAATCAAAAAGTTCTTCTCTAATCAAGATCCTTTCCAGAAGGCTAAAGAAATAAAGGGTACAATTTTTAGAGATTTTGCTAATAGAGTTACAAAAGAGTTTAAAATTAATGAAAACAGTTATTTTATAAAAGTTCATTTAGGCTTGGGTTGGCGAGAAATTTTTAAAAATTATGCTCAATTTAAACAACCCTCTTTTGGTGCTTATGATGAATGGAAAGCGCTTAATAAACTTCAAGAAATTGGAATTAAATGTCCAGAACCGGTTGCTTTTGGAAGGCAAGGAACTAACCTTGGTAAGCTAGAATCATTTATTATTACAAAATCTCTTGGTAATACTATTTCTCTTGAAGACTTAACTTTACAATGGAAAGAGAAACCTCCTCTAAAAGCTATGAGAGATTCTGTTTTAAAGAATGTTGCCGTGCTTTGCAAAAGAATGCACTACGAAGGAATAAATCATAGAGATTTATATTTATGCCATTTCCATGTTAAAAAAAATGATCCTTCACAGGAAACATATTTAATAGATTTGCATAGAGCACAGCTAAGAAAACAACTTCCAAATAGATGGAGAGTTAAAGATATTGGAGGATTATTGCATTCAGCCATTGATTTAAACTTTTCCAAAAGACATTTTTATCAGTTCTTGATGATTTATCTTAATTGTTCGTTAAGAGAGCTATTTTTATATCATGGTAAATTCATTAAGTCTTCTTCAAAAAGAGCAATTAGGATGTTTCTGAAACCCAAGATAAATGAAGATCTTAAAAAGTTATTACTTTCTTTGAAAGGCGATCAAGAGTTATTATTTTTGTTAGAAAAGGAATTAAATAAGGATATTAAAAGTAATTGAATAAAGAGAATAAATTAAAGATTGGATTAATAAGCTATAGAAGTAATCCTTTTTCCGGCGGTCAAGGAATATATATAAGGCATTTAAGTAATTCCTTGTATGAATTGGGTCATGAAGTAGAAGTCATCTCTGGACCTCCTTATCCAGAACTTAGAAAAGAAGTTGTTTTGATAAAGATACCTAGCTTAGATTTATTTTCATCTATTAACAGGTTGAAAGAATTTAAGTTAAATTTTCTTACTTCATATACTGATTTATTTGAATGGTTCAGTGTTATGACTGGCGGTTTCCCCGAGCCTTATACTTTTGGACTAAGACTAGAGAAGTTCTTAAAAAATAAAAAGGGTTATTACAATATCTTACATGACAATCAATCCTTAGCAACATCGCTATTAAGTATTCAGAAAGATTTCCCTCTTTTAACTACCATTCACCATCCTATAACTCGAGATTATGAGTTAGAGCTCACTAGATTTAATAATTTAAAAGACAGGTTATTGGTCAAAAGATGGCATAGTTTTTTAGGTATGCAAAAGAAAGTAGCAAAAAAGTTAAATAATATTCTTTGTGTTTCAGGGCAGTCAGCAAATGATGTTGCCGAAGATTTTAATGTAAATCCAGAAAATATATCTGTAGTTTTGAATGGTGTAGATATAAAAATTTTTAAGCCTAATCAGGATATAGTCAAAATTGATTTTAGAATAGTTACAGCAGCAAGTGCTGATATTCCGCTAAAAGGATTAGAGTACCTTATTAAGGCCATGCCAAAAATAAGAGTTTCTCACCCTCATGTTACATTAGAGGTTATTGGTAGAGCCCAAGAAGGTGGTTTTATAGATCAGTTAATACATAAGCTTGAACTCAAGGATGTTGTTAATTTTAATCATGGGATATCAGAGCAAAAAATCTCTGAACTTTATTGTTCTGCTGATATAGCGGTCATACCTTCTCTTTATGAAGGTTTTGGTTTTGGTGCCGCTGAGGCAATGGCATGTGCTTTACCAGTCATATCAACTAAATCAGGAGGTTTAGCAGAGGTCATAGGAGATGCAGCATATCCAGTGGAATCAAGCTCATCAAAAGATATATCAGAAGCAGTGATATCTTTATTTAATAATCCAGTTAAAAAAAAATCGCTTTCTGAGAAGGGTTTAGATAGGATGCAAAAAAAATTCTCATGGAAAAATACAGCTGAGTTAACTGTGAGAGCTTATCTTAAAGCCATTAATCGATTTAATGAAGGAACACTTTAGATGTTAACAGTTAGATCTTCAGAATTAAACTTAACTCCTAAATCAAAGGTCTTAGATATGGGATGTGGAGAAGGGCGGCATGCTATAAGTTTTAATGTCTTCGACGATGTTAATGCATTTGGTTTTGATATTTCTGTGGAAGATTTAAAAAAATCAAGAAAGAAAATGAATGATTTTGACACTTCTACTCTTTCTTCCAAATGTCATTTTGGAGCTACAGATATCCATTTCCTTCCTTTTTTAGATAATACCTTTGATGCAGTTATTTGTTCAGAGGTTCTTGAACACATCAAATCTGTTCCAGACGCAATAGCCGAATTGGTAAGAGTTCTAAAACCTAATGGAATTTTGGGAATTAGTGTACCTAGGTTCCTACCAGAATGGATTTGTTGGAAATTAAGTAAGGGGTATCAGAAAATGCCAGGCGGACATGTACGAATCTTCAAACAAAGCCAATTAAAAAAATTAGTTAAAAAAGAAGATGTTGAATATCTTTCCTATCATTGGGCTCATGCTTTACATTCACCTTATTGGTGGTTGCAATGTTTATTTTGGGAGACAAAGGAAGATTCTTCTTTAATCAAGCTTTATCATAAATTCCTGGTCTGGGATTTAATGAAGCAACCTATAGTAACTAGATTGATGGAAAAAATTTTGCAACCCCTTATAGGTAAGAGCTTGGTTATGTACTTTAAGAAAAAGTGATGATTCAGAATTCTAATCATCTTTCATTCTATAGAGATTCTATTGAGTATATATTAAATGTGCAATCATCAGATGGCGCTATTTGTTGGGAGAAAGACGCTAAGTTGGACCCTTGGGATCACGTAGAAGCAGCTATGGGATTGGCTGTAGCAGGCGAAAAGAAAGCTTCTAGGGAGGCTTATTATTGGATGGTTAATAATCAAGAAGAAGATGGTTCTTGGTTTTCGGAGTATCTAGATGGAGTTCCTTCTAATCTTAAAAAAGAATCTAACTTTGTGGCATATTTCGCCACAGGGATTTTCCATGATTTTTTAATTAATAAAGATACAGAATTTGTTGAAGAGATGTTTCCTGCAATAGATGCAGCTATGCACTTTATACTTTCTATGCAGACAGAATTTGGAGATATTTATTGGGCAAAAGATGAAAATGAAAATCTTTTAGACGATTCCTTAATAACGGGATGCAGTTCTATCTATAAAAGTCTTGATTGTGCTGAGGCACTTTATAGATTATTAGGACAAAAATTTGAAACTATTTCAAGATCTAAAGCGCTGCTTAAAGATGCGCTTCTTTTGCGACCCGAGAGGTTTGATAGAAATTGCGAAAGTAAAGAAAGGTATAGCATGGATTGGTATTATCCAATATTGTGTGGCTTGATAAGTGGTAACGATGGATTGCAAAGAATAAGAGGTAAGTGGGATCAATTTATTGTCCCCGGACTAGGTTGCAAATGTGTTAATGATGAACCCTGGATAACAATAGCAGAAAGTTCAGAATTAGTATTAGCTCTTATAAAGTTAGATGAGAAACAAAAAGCTGAATCTCTTTTCAATTGGCTACACCAGTGGCAGGATAAGGAAGATAACTTATATTGGACGGGCTATGTTCATACTGACAAAAAATTCTGGCCTATAGAAAAACCAACCTGGACAGCTGCAGCAGTTTTGTTGGCAGCTGATTCTTTATATAATTTTACATCAGGATCTGAATTATTCTTGAAGGAATGGGGGTCTTTATATTAAATATAATTAAGTTTATTCTTTTTTTAGGATACCTAGAGTTTTAATCATAGTTAATTCTTTGAAGAGACTGCTATTTTTGGCTAGACAGTATATTTCGTAGGGGGGTCTTCCACCATCTTTAGGGTCAGGGAACACATCATGTATAGCTAAAATACCTCCTGAAATTAAGAAAGGATGCCAATTCTTAAAATCATTTAAAGCTGATTCTAAGCTATGACCTCCATCAATAAAAACCATTGATAGTTTTTCATTCCAATTTTCTGCAGCTTCTGCTGATGAGGAAACTATTGGTTTAACTGTGTTTTCTAATTTTGCTAATTTAAGTGTCTTCAAAAAAAAAGGAAGTGTATTGATGCCTTTTCCTGATTTATCAAGAAGGTCTGAATCAAAATATTCTTCTCCTGGCTGTTGTTCTTCTGAGCCCTTATGATGGTCAATCGAATAGAGTACTTGTTCTTCTTCTTGGGCAGCTGATCCTAGGTATAATGCTGATTTTCCGCAATAGCTACCAATTTCTAGAATTGGACCTAAACGTGAGCATTTTTTAGCTAAATGATACAATGCCTCACCTTCTTGAGAATCAAGAAAACCTTTAATTAAATTTGGATCAATTTTGAGATTCATATTGTTTATTAAATTATCATTTTATTTATTAAGATTTTAGAGCAATGTCTATGGAAAGAAATAACTTTATTAATTCCAAACAAGAAGATTTTTCATTTTTAGAAATAGAAAAAGATAACTCTGATCTAAGTTTTTTATTTTTTCATGCCACTGGATTCAACGCACTTACCTATAAAATATTTTTAGAAAATTTATTTCAAAAAACCACTCACAATATTAATGTTAAGGCAATGGATTTAAGAGGTCATGGTATGACTCAAGCTAATGATGACCCTAAATTACTTAAATCTTGGTCTTTGTATGTGAATGATACTTTAGAATGGATAGATTCAATAGAAGGGGATCTAGTAGTTGGAGGTCATTCTATGGGAGCTATAGTAGCTTCTAGACTTGCTGCCGCACGCCCAGATAAAGTTAAAAAACTAATAATGTTAGAGCCAGTCCTCTTCAGTCCATTCAATAGCTTTAAGATGCGTCTGATGTCAAAATTAAGATCAAAGAGGTCTTCTGAGTTGATATCTAATGCTTCTAGAAGAAGGTATAAGTTTTCTAGTCAAGAGGAGATAATTTCATCTTATTTAGGCAGAGGTGCATTTGAAACTTGGAGCAGATCATGGATAGAGAATTATGTTCTTGGTGGGACAAAACAATTGGATGGTGGTGAGGTAATTCTTTCGTGCCACCCTCTATGGGAAAGTAAGACATTTAGTACTTCTGCAATGGACAACTGGCAACATCTTCAGAAGGTACATTGTTTATCTTATGTAGCTTCCGGAGGGATTAATTCTACGTTTCAAGGTGGATCTAGGAATGCTCTAAAAAGATTAGGTTTACATTGGAATTTAGAACATTTTCCTGACTCAAGTCATTTTCTTCCAATGGAAAAATCAGAAACTCTGATTGACCGTATTGATGAGTTTATGAGTAAATAAAAAAAGTAAATAAAATATTATGCAAATAAATGATCTAAAAAAATCTAAAGTCTTGGTTATAGGAGACTTGATGTTAGACCAATATATTAATGGAATAGTAGATAGAGTATCTCCTGAAGCTCCTGTGCCTATCATTAAACCTAGCAAAGAAGAAGTGAGGTTAGGGGGAGCAGCAAATGTTGCTGCTAATATAGCTTCTATAGGAGGCAAAGTAAGCCTTTTAGGTATAGTTGGTAAAGATGAGTTTGGACTTAAATTCAGGCAAACTCTTAAAAAATATTCAATAAAAGCAAAACTTGTTACATCATCAAATCCAACTATTACAAAGCAAAGAATAGTTGTTTCTCAGCAGCAATTATTAAGGCTTGATAGAGAAAGTTTTTTTTCTAAAAAAGACTCTTCTGGCTTAAAGAAGATTTGTGCTTCTGAAATGAAGAAGCATGATCTAGTGATACTATCAGATTATGGAAAAGGTTCGCTTCAAGATGTTAAATCTATTATTAGGATGGCAAAAAAAGAAAAATGTAGAGTCATAGTAGATCCAAAAGGGAAGGATTTCATGAAATACAAAGGCGCTTCAATCATGACCCCAAATTATCTAGAGTTTTGTGAAGTAGTAGGAACGCCTGCTAATGAATCAGACCTTACAAAAAAAGCTTTTTCATTAGTAAAAAGTTTAGGTTTAGAAGTTTTATTGATTACTAGAGGAGCTGATGGAATTACTTTGATTAGATCTGAAAAAAAGGAATTAATAAGGAATGATTTCTCTGCAGAATCTAAAGAAGTTTTTGATGTTTCAGGAGCTGGAGATACTGTTATAGCAACTTTAGCTGCAGCTTTATCTATAGGTAAAGATATTTTGGAAGCTACAAAATTAGCAAATATTGCTGCGGGCATTGTTGTAGGAAAGTTTGGAACTTCAACAATAAAGTTGCAAGACATACTGAGTGCATTGTCGGCAGGTAAGGGCTCAAAAATTTTAACTAATAGTGAAGCCATTTTAAAAATAAAAAAAGCTCAAGAAAAAAATGAAAAGGTTGTTTTTACTAATGGTTGTTTTGATATTTTACATCTTGGGCACATCACATATTTACAAAAAGCAAAAGAGTTAGGATCAAAGCTAATTGTTGCTGTTAATTCAGATTCTTCAGTAAAAATTTTGAAGGGTTCAAAAAGACCTATTAATAAACTTTCAGATAGGATGTTAGTTTTAGCATCTTTAGAATGTGTAGATTGGGTAATTTCTTTTACGGAAAGTTCTCCTGAGAAAATCATCAGGAAATTAAAACCCAATATCTTAGTGAAGGGTAACGATTATAAAGTTGATGAAATAGCAGGAAGTAAATTTGTCTTATCTAATGGAGGTTCTATAAAGACCATTCCTCTAGTTAAGGGTATCTCTACCTCTTTAACTATATCAAAAATTCTTAAATCTAAGCCCTTTAAGTAGTTAAGATTTCTTAGGATAAAAATCCTCTCCTAGGTGCAGAGATGATTTGAATCTTCTATGAATCCATAGGTATTGTTCAGGGAATTTTCTTATGACTTGCTCATATTTCATATTTATAGATGTTAAGAATTCTATATCTTCTAAAGTGTTGTCAATTTCTATAAGTTCAATCTGGTACTCAAGTTTATTTCTATCTATATTTAAGAGCACGGTTTTTATGTCTTGCTTAGCTAGAAAAGCAGGGAATTTGACCGTGGCTGCTTTATGATTAAAGAAAGGTATAAATTCTGAAACATTTTTCCCATAGTCTTGATCAGCAGCATATAAAAATTTAAGACCATTTTTAATCCATCGTATCGCACGTTTTGCTTCTGTCCTACTTACAACTCCAGTTAACATTGAATTTCTGGCCTTGATCATAAAGTAATTAACTACAAGATTATTTTGGGGTCTATACATTCCTCCTAGAGATAATTCTTCTGATAAAATCCTAAGGTCTAGCTCAAGGTGTGTGGAATGTTTTATTAAAACAAGCAACCCTTTCTTTTCTTTTTTTGCCTTTATAAGAGCTTCTTTATTTATAAAAGACACTTTCATCTTCTTAATTCTATTTTTACTAGCCCACCAACCTATTCCCATTTCAAATATCCCTATACCAATATTAATGAAGGTCTTTTTAGCCAGAGAAGTTCTTTCTTTATCAGTCTTATCTGGAAAACAAAGTTTAAGATTTAATTCAGCAATACTTCTTCTTCTTTTTGCTATTGCAAATAGCAAGATACCAAGACCTTTACCAATTATAAGTATAATTCTTAGAGGCAGTCTGCTTATTAGGTATATAAATAGTAGACCTACCCATGAAAAAAAATATTTCGGATGAAAAACTTGTCTATCTACTATGGGGTCAGTATTAAAGGGCGTAATAAGGTTAGTCATTTTTAGGCCAAGTAGAAATAGTTTTCATATAATCCTTTATGCCGGTTTGGACATTTCTAAATTCTCTTTCATATCCTATTTGTCTTAGTTTTGAAATATCGGCTTGGGTAAAACTTTGATACGAACCTTTTAGTTCTTCAGGAAATGGGATATATATTATCTTTCCTCTTTGATTCCAATTAATAATTGCTTCAGCAACCTCATTGAAAGTTTGACTTTGTCCTGTTCCTACATTAAAAATTCCTGATATATTTTTGTTTTGCATAAACCAGAGATTTACATCTACAACATCATCAATATATATAAAATCTCTTCTCTGATGACCAGCTTCAAAATTATCGAATTCTCCAAATAGCTTTACTTCATCACTTTCTATTAACTGTTGATGAAGGTTAAAGGCAACACTAGCCATTTTACCTTTATGGGCCTCCCTTGGACCATATACATTGAAATATCTTAATCCCACAACTTGAGAAGGAATTTTATTAATTTTTTTTCTAACTAATTGATCAAATATATACTTAGAGTAGGCATATAAGTTAATAGGCCTTTCATTTTCTTTGTTCTCGCTAAAATTTTGCTCATTTCCATAAACTGATGCAGAGGAAGCATAAAGAAATGGTATAGATTGTTCATAACAAAATTCCAATAGAGATTTTGAGAAGTAATAATTGTTTTTAAGCAAAAAATTTATATTCCATTCAGTTGTATCAGAGCAAGCACCTTGATGGAATACATAGCTTATCTTTTTTTTAATACTCGACTTCGATAATGCAGAAGAAAGATCTTTCAAGTCTATGAGATCCTCTACTTCACAGTCAGAAATATTTTTTTGATTTTCTGTCTTAGATAGATCGTCTACAGCTAGAATATCATTATGGCCTAATGCATTTAGTTGTTTAATAAGGTTAGATCCGATAAAACCATTGCTTCCAGTTACTATTATCATCTTAAATTTTTAAAAGTTAGCTAAAGTATTTCTAGGTACCAACATGTTAACATAGCCTTATGCTGCTTATTCTCTACACTTGGTTTTCTTATTTTCTTTTACCTTTTTATTTTTTAAGACTAATCATAAGAGGCATACAAGATAGAGGGCATCTAGATAGATGGAATGAGCGTTTAGGTATTTGCCATTTATCAAGACCAAAACAGAATGTTATTTGGATACATGCAGTGTCAGTTGGTGAAGTCAATGCTTTAATACCTTTATTAAGATCAATTATAGATCAGTATGAGGATTTTGAAATTTTAGTGACCACTTCCACATTGACAGGTTCTAATCTCCTAAAAACAAGGGTAGGTGACAAGATTAAGCATCAGTATTTACCTATAGATATTCCTCATTTTATAAATAATTTTCTTTCTTTTTGGAATCCTAGTATTTTAATTATTTTAGAAACAGAGATCTGGCCAAATCTGATCTCTTGTTGCAAAAAAAATCAAGTCTTTACTGTGCTAATTAATGCTAGACTTTCTGAATTATCTTTAAATAAATATAAATATATCAAATCATTAATTTCAGATTCAATATCGAATCTGGATATGATATTGACTCAATATGAGTCTGATAAGAAAAGATTTAAAGAGCTTTTTTTGGATTTAAAAAATATAGAAGTATGCGGAAATTTAAAATTTGAATCTGAAGTTCCTTCAGAGATAAAAATAGTTGCTGAGTCAATCAGGCAAGAATGGTCAATTCAAGGAGTTTATCGTCCTACTTTGATAGCTGCAAGTACCCATGAAGGTGAAGAGGAGATTATTTTAGGAGCATTTATAGAGATTTTAAAATCTTATAAGAACTCTTTATTAATCCTTGTCCCTAGACATCCGGAAAGGTTTAACAAAGTATTTAAGAAAGTTTTATCTAATAATTTGAATACTGTAAGAAGATCGTTAAATGAAGATGTAACACCGTTAACTCAAGTTATTCTAGGGGACACAATGGGAGAGCTAAGTTTATTATATTCTGTGTCAGATCTAGCCTTTGTAGGTGGCAGCTTAATAGACCATGGAGGACAAAATCTTTTGGAACCCGCATCTTTATCAAAAGCATTATGTTCTGGACCAAGTTTGAGGAATTTTGAAGAGATTTCTAATTTATTGCTCCAGAAGGAGGCATTAAAGATAGTCTTTAATAAGACTGACTTAAAAGAATATTTTGAAATTTTAATTTCTTCTGTTGATGTATTGAATAAAACAGGAGAAGCTTCTCATGAAGTTTTTCTTTCTAATAAGGGGGCATCAAATAAGATCTTAAAAAGACTTGAGCCACATCTAGAAAAGTTTAGAAGTCTCTAGTTAAATCTTAATATTTGTTCAAATTTAGTGCATTTTTTTTATATCCGCACCATTCACAAGCTTTATGTCTAATTATCCCCTATCTTTTTTTGGCATAAATATTGCATGTAATAAATAAAGAAAGTACTAAATTTATTAACACTGGGCTACTATGAACTGACATGTGTTTTTAAATAAAAAAGGAGGAAAGATGAAATTAATTACAGCTATCATTAAACCATTTAAGATAGATGAAGTGAGGGAAGCCTTATCTTCAATAGGAGTAACAGGTTTAACTATTACTGATGTAAAAGGGTTTGGCAGACAAAAAGGGCATACAGAATTATATAGAGGTTCTGAGTATGTCGTAGATTTTCTTCCAAAAATAAAAGTAGAACTAGCAATATCCGATGATTCCTTAGACTCAGTTATTGAAGCGATACTTTCGGTTACAAATACTGGAAAGATTGGGGATGGAAAGATTTTTGTATCAGATTTATCCCAAGTTATAAGAATCAGAACGGGTGAGTTAAATGAAGACGCTCTTTAATGAAGAGTCAAAAAAATAAAGGAGACATCAAATGCAAATTAAAAAACTTCTAATTACAGCTTTTTTAAGCTTCGTATCATTCGCTTCATTTGCAGAAGGTATAGATAGTGGTGATACTTCTTGGATTCTAACTTCAACGGCCTTAGTTCTTTTTATGACGTTGCCAGGCCTTTCTCTTTTTTATGCTGGGCTAGTTAGGAGTAAAAATGCTATTTCAGTTCTGATGCAATGTTTTGCAATAGCTTGTATGGTATCTATAGCTTGGGTAGTTTATGGCTATAGCCTTGCATTTACAGAAGGCAATGCTTTTATAGGAGGAACAAGTCTCTTTTTCTTAGCTGGAATAGGCAGAGATACTATAGCGCCTGATACAACAATGCCTCATTCTTTATTTATAATATTTCAAATGACTTTTGCAATTATTACTCCTGCATTAGTTGTAGGAGCCTTTGCAGAAAGAATGAAGTTTGGTGCAATGTGCCTGTTCTCTTTATTATGGTTTACAGCAGTTTATATTCCGGCTTGCCATATGATATGGGGAGGTGGTTATCTTGCTGATGTCAAAGACTTCGCTGGAGGTTTGGTAGTACATTTAACTTGTGGTGTTGGCGCTTTAGTTGCTGCAATTGTGCTTGGTACTAGAAAAGGCTTCCCTTCATCTCCAATGCCTCCTCATAACAGAACAATGGTAATTACTGGAGCTGCAATGTTATGGGTAGGATGGTTTGGTTTTAATGCTGGAAGCTCCTGGGCAGCTGATGGGCTTGCCGGCATGGCAATGCTTGTTACACATATTAGTGCAGCAACGGCAGCCTTAACATGGATGACTATAGAATGGATAAAACAAGGAAAACCTACTCTTATAGGTATTGCAACTGGTATGGTGGCAGGTTTAGCAACTATTACTCCTGCAGCTGGAAGTGTTGGTCCTGAAGGCGCTTTATTAATTGGTTTTATGGCAGGAACAATATGTTTTTATGCCACTCAAGCCGTTAAAGGAGTATTTGGTATTGATGACTCTTTAGATGTATTTCCTGTCCATGGAGTTGGAGGAATAATTGGAATAATTATGGTGAGTTTTGTGGGAGTTCAGGGAGGCTTTCTTGGTTCAAGTGCCGGAGAAACATGGATACCTATGGAACAATTACTTATTCAGTTAAAAGGGATAGTTGTGATAGGAGTGTGGACAGCAGTTGCTACTTGGATCATTTTAAAGATAGTTGGCCTTGTTACAGACCTTAGAGTTAGTGAAGAAGAAGAGTTACAAGGTCTAGATGTTACAGAGCATGAAGAGAGGAGTTACGATCTAGTTTAGTTGTATTTTTTTATATACTGACAGCATGTTTTTCTATAAATTTGCTGTCAAGTATGACTAAAGGAAAATATATTATCTCAATAATGGGTCCTACTGGAGTAGGAAAAACTGAATTAGCTATTGAGTTGAGTAAGTTATTAAATTCTTTTTTGATTAGCGTTGATTCTGTTCAAGTTTACAAAGGTTTAGATATAGGAAGTGGGAAGCTTTCTAAGAAAAAATTGCTAACATACCCTCATAAATTAATAGATATATCAGACCCTATTATTCCTTATTCAGTAGCTAAATTTAATAAAGATGTTTGGGAAGTTATTAATGAAATTCATCTAAAGAACAAGGTCCCGATATTAGTGGGTGGGACAATGCTTTACTTCAATTCATTAATAAAAGGTCTTACAAGTCTTCCAGATGCAGATAGGAAACTTAGGAAGGAATTAACAGAGCAAGCAAGATTTAAAGGCTGGCCTAAAATGCATCAAGAACTATCAAAAATAGATCCAGAAGCTGCAACAAAAATTCATATGAATGATTCACAGAGAATACAAAGAGCATTAGAAATAAATCTATTAACAGGCTTAACAATAAATAAACTGAAGGATAAAGAAAGTATTTCTCCAAATAGTGACTTAAAATTGCTGCAGTTTGCAATACAACCTAATAGCAGAGAGTCCTTAAGGTCTTCTTTAGAGCAGAGGTTTCTAGGAATGTTAGCTAATGGGTTTATTGAAGAAGTAGAGCATTTAATAAAGGCAAGAGGCATGATAAAAGATTTGCCTTCTATGAGATCAGTAGGCTATAAACAAATATGGGAATATTTAGATGGTAATCTATCTAAACAAGAGATGATATTAAGGTCTATAAATGCAACCAGACAACTAGCTAAAAGACAAATGACGTGGTTACGTAGTTGGGAAGAATTAATATGGCTTCCTCAATTTATTCCAGATGCTGTACAATTAATTCTCCAAACACTTGATGCGAAAGATTTAATTTGATTAATTTATGGAGTTAACATCTAGCTCTCGAAGAGAAAGAGCAATTATTGTTCAAATAGAGTTTGGATTTAATAAAAAACTATCTGAGTCTGATCTTTTAGAAGAGTTTTCAGAATTAGTTTGTACATCTGGCGCGGATATCTTAGAAACTATAATGGGTAAACAAGATAAACCAATTGCAAATTATTTTATAAAATCTGGAAAACTAACTGAAATTCAACTTGCAGTTAATTCGCATGATGCTGATTTAGTAATTTTCAATCATGACTTATCTCCATCTCAAGAAAGAAATTTAGAAAAATATTTGTGTAAGAGAGTCTTAGATAGAACAGGGTTAATTCTAGATATTTTTGCTTCAAGGGCACGTAGTCACACAGGTAAACTTCAAGTTGAGTTAGCTCAACTAAATCACTTAGCAACTAGATTAGTAAGAGGTTGGAGTCACTTAGAAAGACAAAAAGGTGGAATTGGCTTGAGAGGACCTGGTGAGACGCAGTTAGAGACAGATAGAAGGTTACTTGCACAAAGGGTAAAAAGCTTAAAAAAAAGAATTTCTAGAGTTCATAGTCAAAGAAAAATTAGTAGATACGCAAGGGCAAAAGGTAATACTAAATTAGTAGGAATATTAGGATATACCAATGTTGGCAAGACTACTTTATTTAATTTATTAACAGGAGATAAGCAGTTTGTTGCAAATAAGCCATTTGCTACTTTAGATTCAATTACTCGAAGGTCAGGTAATAAGAAGCTAAAAGAAATACTTTTTTCAGATACCGTAGGTTTTATTTCTAATTTACCGACTCATTTAATTGAGTCCTTCAAGGCAACATTAGATGAGTTAAAAGCTGCAGATATTTTATTACATGTTGTTGATGTGTCTGATGCAAACTATAAGTTTAAGGTTTCCAAAGTTAATAAATTGATCAAAGATCTAGATCTTGAATATATAGATCAGATTATTGTTTATAATAAGAGTGATCTTATAGAAGCTAGAGATTTGTTTTCAATACTGAAACCAGCACAAAAAAAAGTTTGGGTATCAGCTAAGAGAAATTTAGGAATCAATGCTTTAGAAGAAGCCATTAATTTTTGTATTTATGGAGCTAAAAAATATGGTTGGCTTTTCATAAAGCCGTCTTATACAAAAATTAGAGCTGATCTATTTTCAAGAGGGAGAGTAATTGAAGAAGGATTTGATTCATCAGGTCTGATACAATTAAGAGTTGAATTAGGATCAAAAGAAATTGCTGATTTAGTATCTATGTCAGGAATTGATTTTTTAGAAAATGAACCCACATTAGTAGAAGTTAATAAATGAAATAGGAATAAATATGTCTTGGAATGGAAATGATAAAAAAGACCCTTGGGGCAGGAATGATGGCCCTCCTGATATTGATGAAGCTGTCAAACAGCTGAAAAAAAAGCTGAGTAGCATTTTTGGCGGGGGCGGATCTGGAAGCGACAGTGGAAAACCTCTTAAAGGAAAGTTCTTATATATTTTTGGAATAATTTTTTCGCTTTGGGTAATTCTTGGGATATATCAAGTAGAGCAAGCTGAAAGGTCTGTAGTGTTAAGATTAGGGAAATTTCTTGAGATAAAAGGACCAGGGCTTCACTGGAATCCACCTTTATTAGATTCAAGAGCAATAGTTGATGTTGTTAGAGTTAGGCCTCATAGACATGATGCATTGATGCTAACAGAAGATGAAAACATTGTAGATGTTACGGTGTCAGTTCAATACCAGATTGCAGATCCAAAGAAATATATCTTAGATATTAGAGATGCAGATGCTAGTCTTGCCCAAGCAACAGAAAGCTCTTTGCGTCATGTAGTAGGTGGATCCATAATGGATGATGTCTTAACAGTGGGTCGTGAACAAATCGCTGTAGAAGTAAAGGCTAGATTGCAGACTTACTTAGATAGATATTCAACTGGACTTCAAGTTGTGATAGTAAATATAGAAGATTCAGCACCTCCAAGCCAAGTACAAGCCTCTTTTGATGATGTAATAAAAGCTAGAGAAGATGAAGTGAAAGTTAGGAATCAGGCAGAGACATATGCCAATGGAATTGTTCCAGAAGCACGCGGAGAAGCTCAAAAGCAAATACAGGGTGCTCAAGCTTATAGAGATCAGGTGGTAGCTGAAGCCCAAGGTGATGCTAATAGGTTCACAAAATTATTAACTGAGTATCAGAAATCACCTACTGTCACTAGGAACAGACTTTATTTGGACGCCGTTCAAAATGTTATGGCAAATAGCACTAAAGTAATGATTGATGTGGAAGGTGGTAATAATATTCTATATTTACCTCTGGATAAAATCGTTCAATCTGCTTCAGAATCTACTATAAATAATTCCACTCAATCTAATCCAACAAACGCTCCATCTCCATCTTTACGAGAATTAACAGATCAAGTAATAGACGAGATCAGGAGAAGAAATAGACAGGACAACCGCTAATGAAAAAATTAAATATATTCTTAACTATTATTCTTGTACTAACAGTTGCTGTAGCAACTCAATCACTTTATGTAGTCAATGAAACAGAACGAGCTGTGAAGTTACGTTTTGGAGAAATAGTGCAATTTGACGTCTCGCCTGGTTTGCATTTTAAATGGCCAATACTTAATACAGTTAGAAAATTTGATGCAAGAATTTTAACTTTAGATGCGCCTCCACAAAGGTACCTTACATCTGAAAAAAAAGCTTTGATGGTAGATTCTTTTGTAAAGTGGCGCGTTAAAGATGTTGCTAAGTTTTACACTACTTCAGGAGGAGATGAAGATAGACTTAATAGATTGTTAGCTCAAAGAGTAGATACAGGTTTAAGGAATGAATTTGGTGTAAGAACTGTTAAAGAGGTTGTTTCTGGAGAAAGAGATCAACTTATGACTTCTTTAACTAGTAATTTAGATCGAGTTGCTCAATCAGAACTAGGTGTTGAAATAATAGATCTAAGGGTGAAAAAAATTGATTTACCTCAAGAAGTAAGTGAGTCTGTTTATAATAGAATGAGAACAGAAAGAGAAAGACTGGCTAGAGAGCTAAGAGCTGAGGGTACAGAGATAGCGGTTGAAATAAGAGCTAAAGCCGATAAAGAGAGAACAATTATATTAGCAGATGCCTATAAAATTGCTGAAGAAACAAGAGGAGACGGAGATGCCATAGCTACTGCAACATACGCTGGAGCTTACTCTAGAGATCCAGAGTTTTATGATTTTACTAGAAGTCTTAAAGCCTATCAGGCAACTTTTGAAAATAAAGGGGATATACTTTTAATTAATCCGGATAGTGATTTTTTTAAATATTTAGATAAATCTTCACAGGAATGATATTAAGTATAAAATTTAAATAATTTTTCCTCACATGGCATCAAAGATTAGTTGGTTACTACCTGAGGGTGTAGATGAAATATTACCTCCTAGAGCTCTTCAAATTGAAATGTTTAGGAGAAAGATAATAGATCTTTTTGTGCAGTCAGGATATGAGCTAATAATGCCTCCTATATTAGAATTTTCAGATACTTTAGGAGGACAAGCTCATAAGGAATTATCCGAAGTCTCTTTTTCGTTTGATGATAGAGTATCAGGGAAGAATATTTCTCTTAGACCCGATATATCTGCCCAAGCATCAAGAATAGATGCTTATAGAATACAAGGCAAAACAAAATCTAAGTTATGTTATGTAGGTGACGTTGTTAAGAGTAAGTCATCCCAAGTTACAAGTTCTAGATTAACTGTCCAAGCAGGAGCAGAAATATTTGGCGATTCATCTTTTGAGTCTGATATAGAAAGTATAAGACTTATGATTTCAAGTCTAGAATCTATAAAAATAAAGAATATAACTTTAAGCATAGGCCACGCTGGCCTTATAAATCTTATCCTTAATTATTTCAATAAACTGTTGCCCACTAAAGAAGAAGCAATAAGATCTGCATTATCTACAAAATCAACAAAAGATATCAAAGAACTTATAACAAAGAATGTTAGTAAAAAAGATGTTGATTTACTTCTGTCTATTACAGGATTGTTTGGAGGAAAAGAGACTCTTGATAACGCAAGAAGGAAATTAAAGGAATTAGGTACGGAGGCAATGGTATTTATAGATTATATAGAAAAAATTGTTAATGAATTTAAAGAGGATGATATTCAAATTCATATTGATTTAGGAGAAATCCAGGGTTTTAAGTATCACAATGGGTTAACTTTTTCAGCTTTCATAAAAGAAGCTAGTTATCCTCTTGCAAAAGGTGGAAGATATGATGGAATCAGTAAATTAGACAATCCTAGGCCAGCTGTAGGTTTTGATCTTGATTTAGTGGCCGTTTCAAATTTTACGGATTGTGATTTAAATGACAGGTAAAGTAATATCCTTATTAGGCCTTCAATGGGGAGATGAAGGAAAAGGAAAAGTTGTTGATAATATTGCAAAAGATATTTCAGCCGCGGTTAGATATCAAGGAGGTCATAATGCAGGCCATACTCTTATTGTAGAAGAAAAAACTATGGTTTTTCATCTTCTACCTTCAGCTATTTGTCATGAAAATATCCGTTGTTATTTAGGAAGAGGAGTAGTAGTTAGTTTGGATGCTCTTTTTGAAGAGATAGATGATGCATCTGAAATAATAAAAGGGGTTGAAGAGAAATTAGTAGTAAGTCCAGCTTGTTCTTTGATACAACCTTATCACATTAAACTTGATCAATTGCGTGAAAAGTCTAATACCTCAATTACTATAGGAACAACTGGTAGAGGCATTGGTACTGCTTACGAAGACAGGGTGGGTAGACGTTCAATTAGAGCTATAGATCTATTTGATGAATCTAGATTACACAACAAACTTAACGAAGTTTTGGAATATTATAACTTTCTTTTTGTAAACTCTTTTGGACAAGAGCCTATAGATTTTCATGAATTATATGATCTAAACTTAGTACAAGCAGAAAGGTTAAAACCCCTAATTGGTAATGTAGGTAATGAAATAAAACAACTAATAGAGGAAGGAAAATCTGTTTTATTCGAAGGGGCCCAAGGAGCTCTTTTAGACGTAAGTTTAGGGACTTATCCTTTTGTTACTTCAAGTAATTTAATAGGTGGAATTTCTTCTGGGGTTGGTATCAGTCCAACCAAGATTGATTACTCTTTAGGTATTGCCAAAGCATATACAACTAGAGTAGGAGAGGGCCCTTTTCCAACAGAATTAGATAATAATATTGGACAACACTTGTATAAAAAAGGCGGTGAAGTAGGTGCTACTACAGGTAGAAGCAGAAGATGTGGTTGGTTAGATGCGGTTTTATTAAAGCATATAGTTTATTTAAATGGCATTGATGGGATATGTTTAACAAAAATAGATGTTTTAGATGGTTTAGAAAATATTAAAGTTTGTACAGATTATAAAAGTTCTCATGCTTTAGAGGATATTTTAGAGTCTATGATTTTAGATGAAGTTGAACCAATCTACACTGACTTCAAGGGTTGGAATGAACCTACTTATGGATTGAATAGGTTTGAAGATTTGAATTTAAATGCTAGAAAATACATTTCTGCTCTTGAAGAATTATGTGGGGCCCCTATAGTTATGATATCGACTGGACCTAAACGAGAAGATACAATTATAAGAGATAAATTTTAGAGGTTTACTAATGAGAAAAATAGCAACTATATGTTTTTTAATATTCTGTTCAATGTTTGCAGTATCTGAAAAAGAAATTGGTCTCTATAAGATAGGAGACATTTTATCTTCTTCTAATTCAATCTTAGTTTTATATCACAACAGATTTGATGCTATTCAGTTTGAAAGAGTTAAACGGTTTGGGGGCTCAGATATCTTTTCATTGAGAGACTTAAGTGTAGATGGCAGAGATATATATAAATTAAAACGCGGTGATAAGTTTCAGGTAATGGAATTACTTAGAGATGGAAAAATTCTTAAAGTTAAATTAATTAAAGATAAGCCAAGACGAAATTTTTATTATGCTGTAACAGAATCTATTAAAGATTATTCTGTTCTATTACAAGAAGATCATTTAAATAAAGATTCATAAGGGTGTGGGTTAAAAACATTCTAAAATATCTTCTTATACTTTTCGGTTCTTTTCTGGCATTTCCTGTATTCTTTTTTTTAAGCTTATATTTTAATTGGTTTGGTGTTCCGCTTAGTTCAGGAGATATTCTCGAAGTAAATAATAGGACCCTACCTCTTAATGAAGGTTCTAATTTAAATACAAAAAAAATTCTCTTTGGAGATCTTCATGTGCATTCTAGTTTTTCACTGGATGCCTATCTTGGTAACCTGCCTTTATTGCAAGGAGAGGGTGCTCACCCAATAAGTGATGCATGTGATTATGCTAGATTTTGTTCCAATATAGATTTTTGGTCAATCAATGATCATGCTGCTTTTCTCACCTCTAGAGAATGGAAGGAAACTATCAATGAGATTCAGCAATGTAATTTGATAAGTAAAAATATTGATGATTCTAGTGTTGTTTCTTTTTTGGGATGGGAGTGGACACAAAGAAGTACTGATCCAGTTAATCATTATGGGCATAAAAATATAGTTTTGAAATCTATAGATTTAGAAGATATTCCTAGAAGACCAATTGCAGCTAATTTAGCAGAAGAATTTCCGTTAGATAGCGTAGGATTAATTTTACAGGCTAGTGCTTTATTAGAAGATTTCAAGAATAGAAAGATGATTTTTGATCTTAGGTACAAGCAAATTGAATTAAAAAATAGAAAGAAATGTAGCAGTAATAAAGATACAAAATCTTTGCCTAGAGATTGTTTGGAAATAGCATTAACCCCCCAAGCTCTATTTACTAAATTAGATGCTATAGATACTGAAGTTTTAGTTATTCCTCATGGGACTGCATGGGGAAACACGGCGCCACCATTAGCTTCATGGACTTATCAGCTTTCCCCAGATCAAAACAACAATAAATATCAAAGACTCATAGAAGTTTTTTCTGGTCATGGAAATTCGGAAGAGTACAGATCATGGAGGTCTATGAATTTAAATCCAGATTCTTCTTTGGAGTGTCCTTCACCTCAATTAAGTTACTTGCCTAGTTGTTTTCAAGCTGGAGAGATTATTAAAAATAGATGTCTTTTTTCAGCAGGTTCCGAAGAAGAGTGTAATTTTAGGGCGATACAGGCAAGAGAAAATTATATTCTATCAAATCCCCTTGGTCATCTCTCTGTTCCAAATCAATCTCCAGAGGAATGGTTAGATTCTGGTCAATGTAAAGATTGTTATTTACCTGCTTTTAATTATCGTCCTGGTCTTTCGGTTCAGCACGCCTTAGCTTTGACAGATTTCTCTCAAGAAGAACCATTTAGATTTAGATTTGGTTTTATTGGCTCAAGTGATAATCACCAAGCTAAAGCAGGAAATGGTTATAAAGAAATATTTAGATTAGGTAATTCTGATGCAAGAGGTCCGTTAAATGAAGAGTCCAGGATTGCAATGGATAGAAGGTCTAAAGAACGATCTATTCCAAATTCAAGGTTAGTAGATTCAAATGCTATTTTAGCTTCAGGAGCTTATCCAAGAGAATCTGAAAGAGGGTCAACTTTCTTTTTAACTGGAGGTTTAGTGGCTGTACATGCCGAAAACAGAGATAGGGATTCAATTTGGGATTCTTTGAATAGAAGAGAAGTTTACGCAACTTCAGGAGATAGAATATTATTATGGTTTGATTTGGTGACTTCCCAAGACAAAATATATCCTATGGGAAGTGAACTTGAAAGCAGCACTAATCCAACTTTTAAGGTAAAAGCATTGGGAGCATTTAAGCAAAAATCTGGATGTGCGGGAAATGAAATTATTTATCCAGAGATATCTAATAGAATAGAGAACTTATGTAAGGGCGAATGTTATAACCCCACTGATAAAAGAAAGCTGATATCAAGGATAGAGGTAGTCCGCATTAGACCTCAGATATATCCAGGTGAATCTATAGAAAGTTTAATTCAAGATCCTTGGAAAGTAATTCCTTGTGAAGATGAAGGTGGGGGCTGCAACATTGAATTTCAAGATTTACAATTTGAAAATGGAACTCGTGAAGTGGTTTATTATGTGAGGGCCATACAAGAACCTTCAAAAGCTATTAATGCGAACGGAATTAACTGTGATTTAGATAGTGAGGGGAACTGTATAAAAACAAACCTATGTTATGGTGACTACCGAGGAAGAGAAATGGGAGATTGTCTTGCGGAAAGCGAAGAAAGAGCATGGTCTTCCCCTATTTACGTTGACTTTAACTCTTCAGACTTTCTGCCTTGACAATTTTATCTAAGATAGCATTTATATATTTATAACCGTCATTTGAGCCATATTTTTTTGAAAGTCTTATGGCTTCATTGATAATTATTGGTGTATCTAATTCCTTTTTATATATAAGTTCATATAGAGCAAGTCGTAGGACATTTTTTTCTATAATATCCAGAGATTTAATTGATCGATCAATGTAAGAATCAATAGTTAGGTCAAGGTTCCTAATATTATTAATAACTCCACTGATGAGGTTTTTACAGAATTTATTAACATTTTTGTTGGATGTTCCTTCTAAACTGGTATAGGAATCGCTATTGAGTTCTATCTCATACAAGCTTTGTAGGGCTTTGTCCCTTGACCTCATTGGAGAATTTGTCATTTTCTTAGAGAGGAGAATCTTTCAACCATTTCCATAGCTGTTTCTGCTGCTTCTGCTCCTTTATTACCTTTGGAGGGGTCGGCCCTGTCCTTCGCTTGTTTTTGATTATTAGTAGTTAAAATTCCAAAGATTACTGGTATTTCTTTTTCTATTGAAACTTTGGTTAGTCCATGGGCACAACTGTTACTAATAAAATCAAAGTGTGGGGTTTCACCTTTTATCACGCAACCTAATGCGATAATGGCATCAACATCATAAGCTAATTTGTTTGCGATAGAAGGCAGCTCAAAAACACCTGGAACTTTTATTGTCCTTATATTTTTTGATTCCACCCCATTAGTGCTGAGATAATTTAAGCAATTTTCTAGCATTTTTTCTACAATCTCAGAATTCCAAGATGTAGAAGCAATAGCATATTTAGCTTTTCTAGAAGTATTCGAAGGCTTAAATGCATCTTTATTATTTAACATTCTTTTGATCTATAAATTCAGTTATCTTTAAATCAAAACCTGTCAATGGATATTTTACTTCTGGACCTAGCAGTCTTATCTTTTGTATACCCAAGCTTCTGAGTATTTGAGCTCCTACACCTATATTTCTTGAATCTGGAGCTTCAGTTGAATTATGCTTTCTCTCGCCTTTAAGAAATAAAGCATTATTTATAATTTCTGATTGCGTCTCTTCATTATTTAAAAGAATAAGAGCTCCTTTACCCTCACTCTGAATCCTTTCCATAGCCTTTGAAAAAGACCATCTACTGCCGAAGCCTTTGATATTCATGATGTCATGAAGTGTATTAATTTGTTGAACTCTAACCAAGATCTCATCATTTTCACTGATCTTGCCTTTGGTAAGAGCTAAATGTGTTCTGTCAAAAATTGTGTCTTTATAGACGGTAAGTTGGAAAAGACCATAGTCAGTTTTGACTTCGGCAGTTTCTATTTGTATAACACTTTTTTCATGAGTATTTCTATAATGTATAAGGTCAGCTATCGTCCCTAATTTAAGATCATGTTTTTTAGCAAAATTCTCTAAATCTATTCTTCGAGCCATACTTCCATCTTCATTCATTATCTCAACTATCACAGTAGCTGGATTTAATTCCGCTAATTTTGCAAGGTCAGGTCCTGCTTCAGTATGACCTGCTCTAGTTAAAACTCCTCCTGCAGAAGCTTGAATTGGAAAGATATGTCCTGGTTGCACGATATCATTTGCGGAAGCTTTAGGGTTAACTGCAGCTAAAATCGTAGTTGCTCTATCAGCCGCTGAGATTCCAGTAGTAACTCCTTTTGCTGCTTCTATTGAGGTAGTAAAAGCTGTTCCGTGTTGACTCTCATTTTTTGAAACCATCGAATCTAGATTCAATAACTTACATCTTTCCTCAGTCAAAGCTAAACAAATTAATCCTCTAGCATGTGTTGCCATGAAATTAATAATTTCAGGAGTTATTTTTTCAGCAGCAACAACTATATCACCTTCATTCTCGCGATCTTCATCATCCATTAAGATAACCATCTTTCCTGCAGCGAAGTCTTCTATCAGTTCTTCGGTAGAATTTAATTTCATTTATTGATCATTTTATGAATAAATTGGAATAGCGGTTATTTTTAAATCTTTACCTATTGGCTCAATAACTTTCATTATTAATTCAATTTTACCTAGTTTTGGTTCCTTGTGGATAAAATCTAAAAAATTAATTCTTCCATTACCCAGAATCTTAGGAGCAATATAAAATATAAATTGGTCTACAAGATTTTCATTAATTAAACTTTTAATTATTCCAGGACCTGATTCTACCAAAACTGTATTCAGATTTCTTTTACCAAGCCACATCATAGTTTCACTTAAGTTTAATTTTGAATTCTTGGAGCTGCTTTCTCTATATTTAACAGATAGTTTTTGTTCTTTTGGAGTCTTTTCACAAAAAATCAAAGTTTTTGCCTTATTGTTAAATACTTTTTCTGTACCAATCATTTTATTCTGTGCATCAATAATGCACCTTAATGGCTGATTGAACTCTTGAGTATCCATATTTCTAGCAGTTAGTTCTGGATTATCACTTAAAATAGTTCCTATACCAGTGTATATAACATCATTTTGAGCCCTGAGATTATGAACATCTTTTCTTGATTCTTCGCATGTAATCCATTTGCTCTCTTTGTTCTCCAATGCAATGCCGCCATCATTAGATAATCCAACTTTACATGTTACAAAAGGGCGGCCTTTTGTTATTCTAGAAAAGAATCCTTTATTTAATTCATGAGCTTCATATTGGAGGGTATGATCTGCTTCTTCTACTTTTATCCCAATATCTAACAGTTTTTTAATGCTATTTTGACTTTTATCTCTAGAAGCTATAACAATCTTAGCAATTTTTAAGTTTATCAATGTATTGGTGCAAGAGCCGGTTTTTCCTTGTGTACTGCAAGGCTCCAGTGTCGTATAAACAGTGCTTCCTTTTAAAAGCTCTAGATAGTTATCGCCAAACCTAGCTTTAACATTAAGTATGGCATTTATTTCTGCATGATTTTCACCAACTTTCTTATGCCAGCCTTCTCCTATAATTTTCTGATTTTTAGTAATGACACATCCAACCAGTGGATTGGGGCTTACTAAGTATTTACCTTTTTTTGCTAAAGAAAGGGCATGCTGCATACATTTAAATGCATTGTCCATTTAGTCTTTAGTAAGTCTTTCGACTTCTTCACTGAATTCAGTAATATCCTCAAATCTTCTATATACCGAAGCAAACCTTATAAAAGCTACTTCATCAAGTTTTCTTAAGTTTTTCATTACGACTTCCCCTATAAATCTAGAGGCTATTTCTCTTTCTCCTGAACCTCTAATATCTTTCTTTATATCTTCCATTAAAGATTCTATCTGTTCTTCACTCACTGGTCTTTTCTCAAGAGAACGATATAAGCCCTCTCTAAGTTTATGTTCGTCAAATGGTTCACGAGTATTATTTTTTTGTTTGATAACTCTTGGCATTAACAACTCTGCACTTTCAAAGGTAGTAAATCTTTCACCACATTTTCTGCATGATCTTCTGCGTTTGATTTGAAGGCCATCAGCAATAAGCCGAGAGTCAACGACTCTAGTATCTGTTTTAGTGCAATATGGGCAATTCATCTTTATAGTTTTCCTTGATAAACAGGAAAAGATTTACATAGTTCTATAACGAGATCTCTTATCGCATCTATTTTTTTTGTATTATCAATATTTTCAAGAATTTCACATATCCAGTTTGCAACTAAAGAAACTTCTTTTTCTTTAAAACCTCTTGTAGTACAAGCTGGTGTGCCAAGTCTTAAGCCGCTAGTTATGAAAGGAGATTCTGGATCATTTGGGACAGCATTTTTATTAACTGTAATAAAGGCTTTACCTAAAGTAGCATCAGCCTCTTTTCCTGTAATTTTGTTCTTTATTAAGTTAACTAGAAACATATGGTTTTGAGTTCCGCCTGAAACTATATCTATGCCATTATCAATAAATGTTTTACACATTTGTTTGGCATTGTTTAGAACTTGCTTTTGGTAAACTTTAAATTCCGGTTGTAATGCTTCTTTAAAACAAATTGCCTTAGCTGCTATAACATGCATAAGAGGGCCACCTTGAGATCCAGGAAATACAGCAGAATTTAATTTTTTATGAATTTCTTCGTTTTCTTTAGCCAAGATAAGTCCACTCCTTGGTCCTCTTAAAGTTTTATGGGTTGTAGTTGTAACTACGTCAGCATATGGAATTGGGCTTGGATATTCTCCAGCAGCTACTAATCCAGATACATGAGCCATATCAACAAGCAAAAAAGCACCAACAGAATCAGCTATTTCTCTAAACTTTTTCCAGTCAACAATACCCGAATAAGCTGAAAATCCAGCAATAATGAGCTTGGGATGATGTTCTTTTGCTAGACTTGACACTTCATCATAATCGAGAATTCCTGTTTCCGGGTGAAGGCCATATTGAAAAGCTCTGAAATTTTTTCCTGAAAAATTTGCTTTCGCCCCATGAGTTAAGTGACCACCATGATCTAAACTCATTCCAAGTATAGTATCTCCAGGTTCACATAGTGCTAAAAAAACAGCTGCGTTTGCACTTGCTCCAGAGTGAGGTTGAACATTTGCATAGCTAGCTTTAAAAAGCTCTTTAGCTCTTTCTATAGCAAGGGATTCAGCTACATCTACATTCTCACAACCACCATAATATCTTTTTCCAGGATAACCTTCGGCGTATTTATTTGTTAGAACCGACCCTTGTGCTATCAAAATTCTTTGAGAAGCATAATTTTCAGAGGCTATAAGCTCAATATGTTCTTCTTGTCTTATTTCTTCTAACGACATAGCTTCCCATAGTTCAGGGTCAAAATCTTCTATTGAGGTTAGATTATTTATCATTTTTATTATTTTTTTTCCAAATATTATTTAAAATATAGGTGTTAACGTTAGACTTGAGATTATACTCAAGGGAAAAGAAGTTAACAGATTAATCGTTAAGGTTTTTTTGTTTTTATAATGCCTTTTAAGTCAGAGTTGCAAGTTAAGCATATTTCACAAATGGTTCCGTTACATCCTCTTGCAGAACAATGTTCTCTTCCATATAGAATAATTTGTATATGCAATTTATTCCATCTGTCTTTAGGAAAAAGTCTTTTTAAGTCTTTTTCAGTTTTCTTTACATTCTTGCCATTTGTTAGGCGCCATCTTTGAGCTAATCTATGAATATGAGTATCAACAGGAAATGCAGGGTGGTTAAAACCCTGACTCATAACAACACTTGCAGTTTTATGACCAACTCCCGGCAAGGACTCTAATGCATCAAAAGATTCTGGTACTTTTCCTTCATATTTATTTACAAGAATCTTTGATAGGTTATATATTGCTTTAGATTTTTTTGGTGATAAACCACAAGGTTTAATTATTTTACGTATTTTTTCTTGATCTTGCATGGCCATGTCCTGAGGATTATCGGCAAGAGAAAATAGTGTGGGGGTTACTAAATTAACCCTTTTATCTGTGCATTGGGCAGATAAAAGAACAGATATAAGCAAGGTATAAATATCTTTGTGATCTAAGGGAATAGGGGGATTCGGATAGAGTTTATTTAATGTGTTTCCAATAAATATAACCCTTTCAGCTTTTAACATGAAGCAATCTCTCTTGAATTTTTAATTAAAATATCATTATCCACAATAAAAGTTTTATATAAATCTCTTTTTTCATGCAGAAAAGTATTAGTTTTTCGGTCTTTCTATGGTATAAAAAGGGATGTTATTCGATCAAAATAGATTTTTTGAACGTTTTTATTACATTATTTAAATAACTAACTGTTTAAGAAAAAGGATTTTATTAACGTTAGTCTTTGGGGACGATTATGGAATTAATGAAAAGATTTATATTTCTAGCTGCCTGCCTTTTTGGTTTACTGTCAGTAAATACCATTGCTGCGGCAGATGGAGATGAAGAAGAAGCAAGTGCAGGTATTGAAGAAGTTATAGTAACAGCGCGAAGAACTGAAGAAAGTCTTCAGGATGTGCCAATTGCTATATCAGCTTTTAATGAAGAGGGTTTAGAAGCGAAACAAATTATCGGTGCAACTGACTTGCAGCTTAATGTACCGAACGTAAGCTTTACACCAACAAACTTTGGTGGGTCTTCTTTCTCAATTCGTGGAATAGGAAGATTGGTTACAGCTGGTTCTGGTGAAGCTGGTGTTTCAGTTCATACTAACGACATACCAATTGCTGGAAACCTAGTCACTGGTGAATTCTTTGACATGGAACGAGTCGAAGTGCTTCGTGGACCTCAGGGAACTCTTTTTGGTAAGAACGCAACAGGTGGTGTGGTTAATTTCATAACCAGAAAACCTGAAATGGGAGAGTTAGGCGGATATGCTACTGTTGAAACAGGAAATTATAATCATCAAAGAACTGAATTTGCTTTGAATGTTCCATTAGGAGACAGTATGGCATTGCGTGTAGCGGGAACTGATTTAAGCAGAGATGGTTACACACGAAATCTTTTTGTAGAGTCCGATGGAGACATTGACGGCAGAAATCAAAACGCTATTAGACTTAGCTTAAGATGGGAAGGAGAGGATACTACTATTGACTTTATGCATGCAGATGGAGAAGAAGATAGTGACAGAGCTAGAATTACCAACCAAGTGTGTTTACAAAATCCTATACCTACTTATGGTTGTCAACCAAATAAATTTGGTAGAGACGGGGTAAACCCAAGTTCTACAACCGGTACTTTGTACCTAGCATTTGGTGGTGGAGCTATTTTGGGAGCGAACACAGCTGCTTTAGAAGCAGGGGGGCATTTTCAGTTCCCAAGGCCTAAAATGACAAGTCTTCGAGACATTCATACTGATTTTGAGCCTACTTTTGATCAAGAAGGGTCATCAACTTTCTTAAGCATTAATCATGATCTTGAAAATTATCGAATCACTCTTAATCTAGCGACGGCTGAAGGTAGCTATGATTCAAGGCAAGATTATAATATGGATGTAGGGCCAAATATACAGACAATAAATCAACTTACAGGGGTACCAACTCCTTGCGCAGCAGTTAATTGTTTTGTTCCAGTTTCAACAGCTGATGGAACTATTGCTTCTGAAAATGCCTTAACAGCAGGTGTTCTTGGTGGCAACATATATGGTGCTTATAATCGTGTGTTCTCTTACGATAGAGCTTATACAGACTATAGCGATACCAATTATGCTGAGATAAAAATTGCATCGGATTACGATGGCAAGTTTAACTTTGTTCTTGGAATGAACTACGGAGATAACGAAAGTAAAGGTGGTTATTTTGTAATGGCTAATTCATTAGACTTTATTACTTTATATGGACTTCCAACTTTTGCTGGTGGTGGAATACACCCAACAGGGGTTCCTCCGCTTTTCCCAGGGTATTACCACTCAGACTCAATAGGCGAATCTGAAACTACGTCTTTTTTCGGAGAAGCTTATTTTGACATAACTGACAAACTTAGATTGACAGTTGGTGCTAGAAGGAATGAGGATGAGAAAGATACTAAAGGAAGAGTGGCGTTGGCTGACTGTGCATTTATTGCACCAGGCACGTGTGTAAGATCTTCTTTAACTTCAATGTTTACAGCTGCTCCGACAGCTGCTCAATTAGCTATATTGGGTTACCATGGGGTTGCTAGTCCTTTAGATGTGCCTCCAACTCCTAGTTATAATGAAGTAAGAACTTTGACAGGAAGTCCAGATCATGCTGAATTTGAAGCAACAACAGGTAGAGTTGGTTTAGATTATCAAGCATCTGACGATTTAATGGTTTACGTAACAGCTTCAAAAGGACATAAGCCTGGAGGGTTTAATCCTTCTATAAGTGACGCTTTTCCTGCAGACACTCCTAGAATTTTTGCTAGTGAAGAGGTCGATGCGGTTGAGTTAGGTTTTAAATCAACTAGATTGGATGGAAGAATGACTTTAAATGGTTCAATCTTTCAATATGATTATAAAGGATTGCAGATCTATAAGATCATCAATAATTCTTCTGTAAACGTAAATGTGGATGCAGAGATTGAAGGAGCAGAATTAGAAATGCTTTATATTCCTGATGGCATGCCAAACACAGTGATTGATGTTGCCGTGTCTTGGTTGAATACAGAAGCCGCAGATAATTTACTACTCGATCCTAAAAATAGACTTCAAGGAACTCCTGATTGGAGGGTGATGAAGAATATAGATCCAGGTGGAAATACAGGTATCAATTATGTAGCGTATGCACCAGGTGCTTTAGCAGCACTTCCAATAGCGAGAGCCGTAGGTGCCGTAATAGAGAGTCCTGCTTCGGCTTATCCTGATGGATTGCCGGCGTTTTATTCTAGAAACGCTCTTACTGCATTTGGAGTGCCTACGAGCGATGGTTTCTTAGTAAATATTAAGGGTAATGAATTACCTAACTCTCCTGGTCAGACAATCAAAGTAGGTGTTCAACACACTTGGAATTTAGATGCTTTTGATGTAACCGCTAGAGCTGATTATTACGAGCAAAGCAAGAGTTATTCTAGAGAGTTTAATGACATAGGTGATGAAATAGCTGGATGGGCTCAAGTAAACTTGTCTTTAGTTCTTGATGATCCAGAAGGTAAATGGAGAGCCAGAGCTTGGGTTAGAAACCTTAAGGATAAGGAAATTGTAACGGGTCATTACACGACTTCTGATACTTCAGGTCTGTATACTAATTACTATCTAACTGAACCAAGAATATATGGAGTTACTTTTACTAGAAACTTCTAATATTTTAAGAAATAAAAAAAACCCGCTTTTAGAGCGGGTTTTTTTATTGGTATAATTTATTAATGGTTAAAAAATTAGTCATTCGGTTTTTAAGAATTATACAAAGAGCATTAGTTCATGAGAGCGAACAAACAAGACAAGTAATTCTAGGTTATTATAAATTTATTCAAGGTCAGTCTTCTGAAGAAGAATTATATAAAACAAATCTTTTATTAAAAAATATCTTGAAAGATTTAGGATTTGGTTTTTTAGTACTATTACCCTTTTCTCCGATAACCATACCCATGATCGCAAAATTAGCTCAAAAATATGAAATAGATATTTTTCCTGATTGGTTTAAAGATACTCTTGAAAAATAGTTTCACTTGATTAAAAATCAGCTGTGACCTAACATCACTTCTCCAATTAATTAAACTCAATGCAAGGAGTACAACATGGTAAATGCAGTAATTGTAGATAGCGTAAGAACAGGTTTAGCAAAGTCTTTTAGAGGTGGCTTTAATGTTACTAGAGCTGATGACATGACGGCGCATATTGTCAATGCTTTGATGGAAAGAAATCCAGAAGTAGATCCTACTTTAGTAGAGGATATAATTCTAGGCTGTGGAAATCCTGAGGGACCTCAAGGACATAATGTTGCTAGAAATGTAGCTGTGCTATCAAATCTTCCTATTCAAACAGGAGGAGTAACGGTGAATAGGTACTGCTCTTCTGGCCTTCAAACTATAGCTATGGCAGCTACTCAAGTCCAAAGTGGATTTGCTGATTGTATGATTGCTGGTGGCGTTGAATCTATCAGTACTATTCAAGGAAATACTAATATGCATATGTATGTTAATGATAAAATCGTAGAAGAAACTCCTGGAATCTATCATGCCATGGGTACTACGGCAGAATTGGTAGCTAAGCGTTATGAGGTAAGCAGAGAAGCACAAGATGAGTATGCTCTATCAAGTCAGCAGCGTACAGCAAAAGCTCAAGATGAGGGACTTTTTGATGATGAAATAATTCCTATGGCAACAAAAATGCTTCTTAAAAATAAAGAGACAGGAGCAGAAAAGGAAGTAGAAACTATAGTGGATAAGGATGCTTGTAATAGACCAGAAACTACTTTAGAAGGACTTTCTAGTTTAAATCCTGTGTTTGATCCAGAGGGAGGTTCTGTAACAGCAGGCAACTCTTCTCAGTTATCGGATGGAGCTTCTGTGACCATGGTAATGAGTGAAGATAAAGCAAAAGAATTAGGACTAAAGCCTTTGGCATATTTTAGAGGTTTTACTACTGTAGGCTGTCAACCCGAAGAGATGGGAATTGGGCCAGTTTTTTCAATACCAAAGCTTTTAAAATCAGCGAATCTTTCAGTAGATGATATAGATCTTTGGGAACTTAATGAGGCCTTTGCTTCTCAGGTGGTTTACATAAGAGATAAATTAGGTATCTCTTCAGACAAATTGAACGTTAATGGAGGTTCTATAGCAATCGGACATCCTTTTGGGATGACCGGTTCTCGTCAAGTAGGTCATGTAACAAGAGAGTTAAAAAGAAGAGGGAAGCAATACGGTATAGTTACTATGTGTGTTGGTGGTGGTATGGGTGCCACGGGACTTTTTGAAGTTTATCCTGAGTAATTCTTTTCTCAAAGGCAGTGGCCTAAATGAACATCTATTAATTAGAGAGTATTTCTCAGATATTGGCTCTGATTTCTTATCTGAGAGATATGTTTCATTAGGAGTAGGAGATGATGCAGCTGGTTTTAAACCTCCTAAAGGGTATGAAATTATACTTTCAACAGACACTTCAATTGAAGATGTTCATTTCTTATCTACACAATCTCCTGATGATATTGCATATAGAGCAGTAGCTGTTGCTTTAAGTGATTTAGCGGCATGCGGTGCTGATCCTGTCTGGTTTATGGTTTCTTTAACTATGAATGAGAATAAGTCATCTTGGTTAAAAAAATTCTCTAAAGGATTAAATCAAATAGCTCATGAATATAGGATACCTCTAATAGGAGGAGATACTACGAGAGGGCCTTTGATTATAACTGTTCAAGTAGGTGGAATTGTTAAATCTGGAAAAATGATTACTCGTTCAGGCGCTAAGAATGGAGATCTTATTTATGTTTCTGGAAAGATAGGTGAAGCTTATCTAGGTTTAAATCAACTTAAAGATAATTTATCTTCCCAAGAGTATATACATAGGTATATTAGGCCTATTCCTAGATTTGATCTTTCAAAAATTCTCTTAAAATTTGCTTCTTCTGCTATAGATATATCGGATGGTTTAGTTCAAGATCTAGAACATTTATGTACAGCTAGTAAAGTAGGAGCTAAGATTAATTTTGATCAAATTCCCTTCCCTTTAAATTCATCTGAAGAGGATAAAAGAAAATTTATTTCTTCAGGTGATGATTATCAACTATGTTTTACTATACCTGAAAAAGAAAGAGATATTTTGAAGAAGCAAGGTAAAAAAATTGATATTAAGGAAATCGGGTATATCACTAATGCAGAAAATTTAATTATTGAAAACAAGAATAAACAGGTTATAAATGTCGCTAAAGGTTATAGTCATTTTTAATGAAGAATAGATCGGTTGATTTATATAATCCCATTACTTGGATCTCGATAGGTTTTGGTGCAGGTTTGTCGCCTATTGCACCAGGCACTTTAGGAAGTTTGTTCGCAGCTATCATATATTTTTTTCTTATTAATCCATTTATTTTAAATTTTTTAGATATTGTATATTTTGTATTTTTTTTGTTCGGATCTTATATTTTAGGAATTTATGCCTATAATTTAACTGCAGAAGGCGATCCAGATCCAGACTATTTTGTTTGGGATGAGTTTATTGGTATGTGGATTTCTTGTTTACCAATGATTTTTATTGATCAAGACTTCATTTACCTCATATTAGCTTTTCTTATATTTAGACTCTTTGATATCCTTAAGCCTTGGCCCATTATAATTTTTGATAGAAAAGAAAGTGCCTTGGGTGTAATGCTGGATGATATAGTGGCAGGTCTTATGACTATTCCCTTTTCTGTATTAATTTATTTATTTATCTCTTAGAGTAAATATAAGAAAGAAGTACAATCCTTTTTTTATAATTATTTGGAAATATTTTGACAGTTAATAAAGTTGCTCAAGCTAAATTACCAACTCAGTGGGCTGAGTTTACTCTTTATGCATTTGTAGAGAAAGAAACTAAAGAAGAACACCTAGCCATTTGTTTAGGTAATTTTCATGATGACAATAAATGTTTACTAAGAATTCATTCTCAATGCTTAACTGGAGATGCGCTCTTTAGTTTAAGGTGTGATTGCGGTAATCAACTTAAATCTTCTTTAGAAAAAATAGCTCGTCAAGGTAAGGGAGTTATTATTTATATGGCCCAAGAAGGCAGAGGTATTGGATTAGCTAATAAGATAAAAGCGTATCAATTACAAGATGAGGGTTTAGACACAATTGATGCAAATATTAAATTAGGCTTTGCTGCTGATGAAAGAGACTATTCTATTTGTGCAGAGATATTAAAGGCTTTGGACATTAATAAAGTTCATATTATGACTAATAACCCGGATAAAATTAAAGGGCTTGTCTTGAAAGGCATAGAGGTTGAGCAAAGGGTATCGGCCTACTCAGAACCTACTGAGCACAATAAAGCTTATTTAAAAGATAAAAAAGATAAGATGGGTCATCTTTTTGAAAAAGAAGATTAAATAAGGTTTAGTCTTCTTTTAATTTGTTTAGATATAGAATCTACATCTATTCCATATTTAATCTTTTGTTGTTCTACATCTCCATGGTCGATAAATTTATCAGGAAGGCCAATATGCATTATGGGAGTATTAATATTATTAAGATTTAGAAGTTCGGCTACCGCTGAGCCTGCTCCTCCAGCAACAACATTTTCTTCTATAGTCACTATTAATTTACTTTTATTAGCTAGTTCAATAATAAGTTCTTTATCCAAAGGTTTAACAAAGCGCATATCTGAAATTATTGCATTGAAAGAGTCCCCAACCTGTTTTGCTTGTTTAAGACAAGAACCAAAAGACATGATAGAGAGTTCAGACTTACTTGAATCTCTTACAATTTTTCCTTTACCTAATTGAATTGAATTTGAATCCTTTGTTATTTCCGATCCAGGCCCAGATCCTCTGGGATATCTTATTGCCGCAGGCCCTTGATGGAAGAACCCTGTATTTAGCATTTTCCATGTTTCTTCTTCATCGGACGGTGTCATTACTACCATATTAGGTATGCACCTCAGGTAGGTTAAATCGAAGGCTCCAGTGTGAGTCGGTCCATCTGCTCCGACTAAACCTGCTCTGTCGATTGCAAAGGTGACATCTAGATTTTGAAGTGCTACATCATGAATTAACTGATCGTAAGCTCTTTGAAGAAAAGTACTATATATAGCTACAACAGGCTTCATTTTCTCACAAGCCATTCCTGCTGCTAATGTAACACAATGCTGTTCCGCTATAGCTGTATCAAAAAATCTTTCTTTATATTTTTTAGCAAAATCTACCATTCCTGAACCTTCTCTCATAGCAGGTGTTATTGCTAATAGTTTAGGTTCTTTTTCAGCTGTTAAGCATAACCATTCCCCGAAAACATCAGAGTATTTAGGAAAGGAGTTCTTCGTGCGTTTGGTTGTATTAGTTAGGGGTTTAATTTTTTCTATAGCATGGTAACCAATAGGATCTTCTTCAGCTGGCTTAAATCCTTTCCCTTTGGTTGTAACGGTATGTAGGAATATTGGACCTTTAAGTTCTCGGATATCTGAAAGTATTTTGACAAGCTCAAGAACATTATGTCCATCCACTGGTCCAATATATTCAAAACCCAGTTCCTCAAATAGAGTACCAGGAGATATCATTCCTTTAGTATGCTGTTCAGCTTTTTTAATAAATCTTTTTGCACTAGGAATAAATTTTAGAACAGTTTTACCGCCTTCTCGCAATTGATTATAGAATTTACTAGCCCAAATTCTAGATAGATACTTAGACAATCCTCCAACACTTTCAGAAATTGACATTTGGTTGTCATTCAATATAACCAAAATATTCTTATTTAAAGCTCCAGCATGACATAGAGCTTCATACGCCATGCCAGCTGTCATCGAACCATCTCCGATTATAGCAACAACTTTTTTTTCATCTTGAATAAAGTCAGAAGCAGCAATCATTCCAAGTGCTGAGCTAATAGAAGTGCTGGAGTGACCTACACCAAAAGTATCGTATTCACTTTCTGATCTTGAAGGAAAAGGAGATAGACCATTCATTTTTCTTATAGATTCCATAGCGTCTTTTCTACCTGTAAGGATTTTGTGAGGGTATGTTTGGTGACCTACATCCCATACTAATCTGTCTTTAGGGGTGTTGAATACATAATGTAGTCCAATGGTAAGTTCTACTACCCCAAGACCCGCACCAAAGTGGCCTCCACTTTTTCCAGTAGTATATAAAAGATATTCTCTTAATTCATCAGCTAGCTCTGGTAGATCAGCTTCCCTAAGTGTTCTTAGATCTTTAGGTATATCTATAGTTTTTAGTAACTTATTTTGAGGTTCAACTGTAGGTATTTGATCGAATATCTTCATGTTTTTCTTTTAATTATGTAATGAGCTAATTCTTTAAGTTGTGAGGTATCTTCTGAAAAAATCGAAAGGTATTCAATAGCTTCATCTATTAAAATACTTGCTCTTTTCTTGGCTTTATCTACTCCTATTAGGGCAGGATAAGTTATCTTCTTTTCAAGAATATCTGATCCTTGATTTTTACCACTAATTTCTGAAGGTGACTCTATATCTATAATGTCATCTGTAATTTGGAATGCTAATCCTATTTTTATTCCAAAATCTTTAATGGCTTTAAGTCTATTCTCATCATATTGAGCTAATCTTCCTCCTAGGATTAAAGAAGTTTTAATAAGTTCACCTGTTTTTAGATTATGCATTATATCTAGTTCTTCTAGAGTGAACTTGTCTTTATTAGATAGCATATCTAGCATTTGTCCCTCAACCATACCTTGATAACCGCAAGCATTAGCTAGTTCACTTAGTATAAAAATCTTATCTTTATCGCTGATATTAGGGCTTTTGAGAATCACTTCATATGCAAGAGGTTGTAAAGCATCTCCAGCTAAAATAGCTGTCGCTTCATCAAAAGCTATGTGACACGTTGGCATTCCTCTCCTCAGATCATCATCATCCATAGCTGGTAAATCATCATGAATTAATGAATAACAGTGCATTAGTTCGACAGCTATTGCTAAATCATCGATACTTTTATAATTAATTTCATTTGCTGTTAACTCCGATGCTAAATAGACCAATATCGGTCTTAATCTTTTCCCGCCATTTATCACAGAGTAACTCATTGAATCTGCTAATACAGATAGTGACCTATCTGGAAGAATTTCCTCCAAATTTTTATCTATCCTGTTTTTATAATTTTTTAAGGTACTAAGGAAATCAAGATTTTCCATCTAGCGGTACGGTTTTTATTTCGCCATTTTCCTCAATTAATTTTTGAACTTTAAGTTCGGCATCTTTTAATTGTTTTTGGCATTGTCTTGTTAGCTTTATACCCTTTTCAAATGATTTCAGAGATTGTTCCAAGCTCAATTCATCAGACTCTAACTGTGTAACTATTTTTTCTAACTCTTTTAAAGCATCTTCAAAATTATCTGTCTTCTTTTCAGCCATTTTTCTTATCTTTATAATTCCTTGTCTATTGTAGTAAATATTTTATATTAAAACAGGTTATTAGAGACTTACACAGAATCTTACCTATTACTTTATTTTTGTTCTTCTTCTGATGCTAGTTGCATTTCATAAGTAGCATTTGCTTGTGAAATAATGTATTGATGTATCGCTTCTGCTTGATCTTCATTCAACATTTCTTGGAAAGAAATCATCCCTTTACTTCGATGAGATCCTCCTAAAACAATTCCTAAGAAGGCTTTATGGGTTTCTTCAGTCATAGTCAGTAGATTTGGAATTACTCCACCACCACCTGCTCCAGCTCCATGACAAAATTGGCAATGTTCATGGAATTCATATTCCCCCTTAGCAATCGTCGCAAAATCAGCTTGTGATGGAGGAGGGGTTATCATTGTTTCAAATGATGTGGGTTTTGAGATAGTCTCTTGCCCGTTTAGCTTGAAAGTTAATATCTGACCATTCATGTTAGCTCCTGGATTAGGTGCTGGAACTCCGGCAGTCAAAGCAAAAGCTCCACCGTATCCAACTATTACTGATATGTATTGAACTCCATCAATGTTATAGCTAACAGGAGGTGCTCCTATTCCATTGTATACATTCATTTCCCAAACTTTACTTCCAGTATCAGCCATATAAGCAATAAGCCTACCATCGCTAGTTCCTTGGAATACTAAATTGCCTGCAGTTGAGAGAACACCCCCATTCCAAGGCCAATCATATTGAGCTCTCCAAGCTTCTTTTTGAGTAACTGGATCCCAAGCACTTAGGTGACCTTTTAGTGATGAAAGAAGTTCTTGTAATTCATCAGGGTCTTTGGGTGGAATGGTAGCCGCTATATCAACGCCCGTATTCCAAGTTTTTTTATTGTAGATAAATTGTTCTGTATCACCATAATTAAAGAAAAGCTCTTGAGCTGGTATGTAAACTAATTTTGTATCTGGACTATAAGACATTGGTTGCCAGTTATGTCCCCCAAGGGGACCAGGTTTAACTTCTCTGACCTTTCCTTTATAGTTAGTTTCTTCATTTTCTATAGGTCTTCCCGAAGTTTCGTCAACTTTTGTTGCCCAGGTCACTGGCACATATTTTTTTGCAGAGATAAATTCACCTGTTTGTCTGTCTAAGACATAAAAAAATCCATTTTTAGGGGCTTGCATAATTACCTTTCTAATCACTTGATTGATTTCTATGTCTGCAAGAATCATATGTTGTGTAGCCGTGTAATCCCAAGTATCACCTGGGGTAGTTTGGTAATGCCAAACATATTCTCCAGTAGATGGTTTTAAAGCGACTATAGAAGAAAGGAATAAATTATCACCTCCGCCTGGGCTTCTAATATACCTATTCCAAGGAGAACCATTTCCAACACCAATATATAAAAGATCTAATTCTGGATCGTAGGCCATTGAGTCCCAAACAGTTCCGCCTCCACCTATTTTCCACCATTCTCCTCCTTGCCAGGTTTCAGAAGCTTTTTCTAAAATAGGATTTTCAAAATCTAAGGAAGGATCTCCTGGTACAGTATAAAATCTCCATAATTTTTTTCCTGTTTCTGTGCTATAAGCACTTACATAGCCTCTAACTCCTAATTCAGCCCCTCCATTACCTATCAAGACCATATCATTTAATACTCTAGGCGCTCCAGTAATTGTGTAAGGCCATTCTTTATCAATAGTAAGGGTTTCCCATAGCAAAGATCCGTCTTTAGCATTTAAAGCAATTAATCTTCCATCTAGAGATCCAAAAATTACTTTTCCCTTCCAAACCGCAACACCTCTATTTACTACATCGCAGCAAGCGTTGTATCCCCATTCTTTATCAACTAGAGGGTCGTATTTCCAAAGTAATTCTCCTGAAGCGGCATCAAGAGCATAAACAACACTCCAAGCAGAAGTCGTAAACATGACACCATTTACTACAATAGGGGATGCTTCATGGCCCCTATTGGTATCCGTGGTGAATTTCCAGGCAAGACCTAAGTTAGAAACATTTTCAGAGTTTATTTGATTTAAAGGACTGAATCTTTTTTCATCGTAAGTTCTTGCATGAGACATCCAGTTCTCAGGCTCAGAATCAGCATTAATAATTCTTTCTTCTGTAATATTAAACTCTTGGCTACAGCCAATAAAAAGAGACCCTAATAATGGAAGTAATATTCTAGTGAATTTCATTTTTCTCCAATAAGATATTAACCTCTACTCTAAAGTTAGAGATAAATAAAAACAAGGTTTTATTTAACGAGAAAATTGAGCTTTACTAAGCTGAATAAATTTGTAAGTAAGAACCTTAATTTTTTTAGGAATTTCTTTAATTGAGTCCCCTAAGATAAGAGCACAAGGTGTTACTACTAAGGTTAATATTGTAGCTACAGATAATCCGATTACCAGAGCTCCAGCCATTTGTTCCCAGTAACTAGTAACATACATTCCAGCCTTGATATCTCTTCCAATTAGATCAATGCTGTAACCAAGAGCTATTGGAAGCAGGCCTGCTATAGTGGTAAAGGAAGTCAAGAAAACAGGTCTTAATCTTAATACAGCACTTCTTAAGGCTAATGAAAGGGTTGAAGCCGCTGGATTGTTCTTTTTAAGCAAATTGAAAGTATCTATAAGTACAATATTATTGTTAACTACTATTCCGGCTAAAGCCACACAACTTATCCCTGTTTGCAGAGTACTAAAAGATCTGCCTAAAATCAGAAGAGCAATAAATACACCCCCAAAAGATAGTAGTATCGCTGATAAAATAACAAAGCCTTGATAGAAACTATTAAATTGTGTTACCAATAGTATAAGCATTATAAATAGGCTGAAAATGAATGCTGAAATTAGATAATCAAAGGCTTCCTTATTGTATTTATCAAAGCCTCCGAATTCTACAGTAACACCTTGACCAAGGTTATTGGCAGAGATCCAATTTTTTATCTGTTTAATTTTATCTGATATAACAACTCCCTCTTTTTTGTCTGCAGATATAGAGTAGACTCTCTTACCATCTTTTCTGCTTATATAGCTTGTTGCTGGTTGTGGCTTGGATTCTACAAAGCTGCTAACTGAGATTATACCTCTGTTTGTTTTAACACTTAATTCGTTTAGGGTATCAAGATTTCTTTGTTCTTTAGGAAATCTCACTCTTATATCTACTTCATCATCAACATCCAGAGGCCTATATTCTCCTACTTTTATTCCATTTGTGACCATCTGAACAGCTGCTCCAACATCTGTCAGATTTGCGCCAAACTGAGCAGCTCTTGTTTTATTTATCTTTAATCCCCACTCTATTCCTCTTTGCTGAAGTGAGTCTTCTAGTCCCATAAGCCCAGTAACTTCTTCGTCAATATAGTTTTTTAATTTTTTTATAGCCTTAGCTAAAACTATAGGATCATCTCCTAGCAAGTCTATATCCAATGATTTTCCTATTGGCGGACCAGACCTTTCAGCTTCTGTTTGAACTATAAATCCTGCAAAATTTTTAGTTTTATTATTTATTGAATCTAGAATTTCATACCCATTTTTATTAGACTCTCTTTCATCTTCATTATAAAAATCTATAAACATAGAAGAGATTCGATCAGGATTACCACCTCCAAAACCACGACTTCCTCCTGTGCTTCCTCCTGTTCTTAAATAGAGTAATTCAATATCTTCAATTGGAAGTATTCTTTCTTCAGCTTTGATAGCCAGATCTTTTTTTTCTTCCGTTGATAAATTTCCTCTTGCTGAGACATTTACCTGGACCCACTGAGGTGCAACATCAGGAAAATAAATAACACCCTTTCCATGATCTACCCATAGTTTTATAAATAAGATCATTGCAAAAACTATGATAAATATAGTTTGGCCAGGAATTTGTAGAAATGGGTATACTTTCCTAGCGTATCCGCCTGTAAATGCAGGAAGAGATAATGGATCATCTGTTTCTAATCTTCTTATATTTTCTGTTTCAGATTTAGATTCTTTAGCTAATCCTCCAAATAGGGCGCCTAATATTGGTACAAATATTATTGCATAGATTAGTGATCCGACAAGAACACAAAATACTGTAACTGGCATCATTCTTATAAATTTACCCATACCCGGCATCATCATTAAAGGTAAAAATGCAACTAAAGTTGTTACTGTTGAAGATAAGACAGGCCAAAACATTCTAGCTCCCGCAGAGGTATATGCATCAACTCTATTCATACCTTCAGCTAGTTTTCTATCAGCATACTCTGTAACTACGATGGAACCATCAATTGTCATCCCCATTGATATTAACATCCCAAACATCACCATAAAATTGAACTCTTGACCAGCAAAAAAGAGGATGGTGAGGCAAAAGAGATATGAAAAGGGAATAGCCAGACCTACTAAAAAAGAAGTTCTAAATCCTAGGGCAGCAAGGACTACTATCATGACTAGTGCTACAGCTGTTAATACATTACCTTGCAGTTCAGAAATCATCTCAAGGGCAAATCCAGAATCATCTCTAGAGTAGATTATGTCTATACCATTAGGAAGGTTTTTTGTTTCCTCAGCAACAACTTCTTTCACGGCTGCTACAGTGTCAATTACATTTGTACCTGTGCGTTTAACCACTTCGATAGAGAGGGCATTTTGTCCGTTTATTCTGGTATAACTTGTTTTATCTTTATAAGTTCTTCTGATTTCTGCTACGTCAGATAGTGTAACTACAGAATTACCAGAGACCTTTATAGGTAAGCTTTGGATATCTTCAAGATCAGCAAATACACTGGGTACATTTACAGCAAAACTACCTTTTCCTGTGTCTTGTGAACCAGCAGGGATAATTCTATTATTGTTAGAGATTGCCTGATAAAGTTCTCCCATAGAGATGCCATAAGATTCTAGTTTTGATTTTTCTACTACAGCCTCCAAAAGATCTTCTGGAACACCCTTTAAGTTAGCTGATAGAACATCTGTAACGGTTTCAATTTCATCTTGCAAATTCTTGGCTAGTTTTATTAAAGTTCTTTCAGCTGCCGTGTCACTAACTAGGCTTATTGTTAGGACAGGGTTATCTTGTGTAGTAAATTCACGAATTCTTGGTTCTTTAGCGTCATTAGGTAGCTCTGTTCTTGTTTCATCTACCTTAACTCTTGTGTCGTAAATAGCTTGATCCATATCTATTTCTTGATCGAATAAAACAACTACGTTTGCATAACCTATCGCTGCAGTCGAAATAACTTCATCAACTCCTTCTATTGTTCTTAGGGCTGTTTCTAGAGGTTTTACAAGAAGTCTTTCGGAGTCTTGAGGAGAAACCCCTTCATAAAAAACGCTCACCATAGCTCCTGGGAAAGTGACATTTGGTTCCGTTGCTTTGGGAAGGGAGTTCATTGCATAAATACCAGTTAATCCTAGTAGGACTAAAATACTAAGAGAAGTTCTTGATCTAGCTATAGCTGATCTAATAAAATTATTCACGCTTGCGGAGGAACTGTTTCTAGTATCTTGACTGTCTGACCTTGAAATACATATTCTTGACCAACTGTAATGATTTTTATTTTATTTGGTAGCCCTGATACCCAAACACCTTCTATTGAATCTTCCAATATAGTAATTCTTTGAAATTGAACTTCATTCTGATCATTAACTGTTCTTACCCCTAACTCACCAGATTCACTTAATAAAAGAACTGAAGGAGATATTCTGTGAGCTGGTATTTTAGCCCCTTTAATAAAAATTTCTGCTGATAGGCCGTCCCTTATAGTTCTGTCTTTGTTATCAACTTTGATCTCTACTCTAAATCTTCTTGTATTTTTATTAGCAGAAGTTCCTACAAAAGAAACCATACCTTGTATTTCTGATCCAGAGACTAACTTTGCTCTAGCTGGTACACCTACTCTAATTAAATCTATTTCTTTCTCAGCTATTTCACCAACTAGCATCATTGGGTCAGAATCAATTAGAGTTGCACATACACTCCCAGCATTGAGATAGTCTCCTTTTTCTGCAGCAACAGCCTCTAAAAACCCATCAAATGGAGCTTGTATTTTTGGGTAAGCTTCTCTACCAGCTATATATAGTTGACAGAGCAAGTCCCCTTTTTTGACATAATCACCTTGACGAAAAGGAGTATCAATTACTCTTCCACTTATTTCAGCGCGAACTTTTACAGATTTATCAGCCTCAGTATACCCACTGGCTTTTATAATCTTGGATTTCATAATTGAGCTACTTGAAAGAACAGTAACCGCTGACATAGTATCTATTTGATCATTTACTTTCTTCGTTAAACCATCGTCTTTAAAGAGGCCTGAAATAAGCCAGATTACAGAGAATAGAAAAGCAATGGCAGAAGTTTTATAGGTATTTCTTATTTTCATTAAATAATTAGGTGTTATACCTAACTATAACACTAAAGTAGTAAGAAATAAATTAAATATTGTGTTTAGTCTTTAATTTATTAAATTTATTTCTATTAACCTCTTGATTTTCTTTTGAGAGTGGCAATTTTTTTTCTTTGCTGATTGCGGGCTCAATCTTCCAACTAGACTCCACTCTTTTTTCTATATCTTTTGGAAGAATATTTTCATTAACTTTTTTTTGCCATTGATATTTAACATGTTGAAAGAATTTGCTATTCCATGAGTTGTGAGCTTTCCCTTCTTCTTGCCAATACATTATGAATTCCGGAATTAAATTATCTGCAAATTGCTGCTCAATACTGGATAACGAAAGCACATCATAGAATTCAGCGCTTGGAGTCCATTTTGCACTAATGGTTTGTGGTTGATTATAGTTTTCTATTAAATTTTGAGATTTTTCCCATTGCCTTCTTACATGAGCTATAAATTTGCTATTCCAGGTGTCTGAAATACTACCTTTTTCAGTCCAATAGAGGATGAATTCAGAAATTGTTTCATTAATGAATTCTATATTAATTCCAGCTCTTACTAAGATGTCTAAAGCATCTTCATCTGGAAACCAGGCCTCATGCATTAAGTTTTTCTTACTTTCTTTATTTTCTTTAATTTCATTTTTTCTCCAAGCTTTTATGACATGCCTGAGAAATTTTAAACCCCAAGAATGATGAAGTTCATTTTTTTCAAGCCAGAAGTATTTAAATTCTTCCAACTGATCTAATACAAATCTAGCAGGGATTCCATAATCTGAGGCTTGCTCTATTAATTGAGTTTCGGGTTCCCATTCTTCTGTTATTTTTCTTGAAGATCTTTCTTCAAAAGATATGTTTGCTTTTACTATAGATTCTTTCTTAAATTTTAAGAAAGTCACAAAAGTTAAATCTTCTGAGCAATTTATTAAACCCTTATTTTCTAAGCTTTTAAGAACTTCTTCTAATCTAACTCTATTCCAGAACTTAGTTTGTAATACTATTTCAGAGCACTTAAATTTATTTGTAGATTTGTCATGTTGTAAATCTTCTAAAACAGTAACAAGCACAGCTTCATTAAGGCCAATTGTCTCAGCGACTTCTTTTGAAAATTTTATAGATTCCATGGACATGTTATATTAAAGATAGTTTATATCTTTAATATTTTTAGTTAAATAGTTTTAGATAATTTAGGTGAATTTTCTTCTATGAGAAATAGATTTTGCTAGTTTTTCAAGGCAATCCTTTGTGTCAGTCCAATTTATGCAGGCATCCGTGATACTTTGACCGTAGACAAATTTTTCTTTATTTTTATCTGATTGATTACCTTCTACTAGATTACTTTCTATCATGACGCCGGTGATTCTTTTTTCATTTTCTGAGATTTGTAGAGCTATATCATCACAAACTTCAATTTGTTTTTTATGTTGTTTAGTACTATTACCATGGCTCATATCAATCATTAGACTTTCATTTAGGCCTGCTTCATGGAGTAAATTACATGAGTGACTTACTGAGTCTTTATTGAAATTAGGTTCTTTCCCACCTCGTAATATAATATGGCAATCTTTATTTCCTGAGGAAGAAACAATAGCAGCTTTTCCTTCTTTAGATACAGATAAAAATATGTGAGGGTTTTGAGCAGACTTTATTGCATCTATTGCAATTTGAATACTTCCTTCAGTAGAGTTTTTAAATCCAATGGGACAAGATAAGCCTGAAGATAGTTCTCTATGAACTTGGCTTTCGGTAGTTCTTGCGCCTATGGCTCCCCATGAAATTAAATCTGCAATGTATTGAGGAGTGATTACATCCAAGAATTCAGTAGCACAGCAAAGACCTATGTCATTCAAGTTTATAAGAAGCTTTCTTGCCAAAGAAAGACCTTTGTTGATATTAAAAGTATCATCAATATCAGGATCGTTAATTAGACCCTTCCATCCAACTGTTGTTCTGGGTTTCTCAAAATAAACTCTCATTATAATCTTTAACTCATCCTCATAGACATATTTAGCTTTATTTAGCAATTCAGCATATTCTAAAGCAGCATCTACATCATGAATTGAACAAGGGCCAACCACTACCATTAATCTATCATCTTTTCCTGCTATTATTTCTGAAAGGTGATTCCTTGATTCAAAAATTAATTTAGAAGCTTCCTCAGTGATTTTTTGTGAATTTAAGAACTCTGTTGCAGGAGGAAGTTCCTGCATGCCAATGATCCTCGTGTTGTCTATCTGATATTTCATTAAATTTCTTTTACTCAAGACATTGCATTTTACATGTCAAGGTCCTTGTTAGAACCTTTTTGTGATTAATATACTACTTTTTATGCTAACTTTTATATATCTGCTCGTAAGAGATACCTATAATATGTGGCAATACTAAATATGAAAACAAAATTTTTAAAAATAGGTATAGTTCAAAGTAATCCTATTGTTGGCGATATAACTGGAAATACTGCCCTAGCTGTAGAGCAAATTAAATCTTTAAAGAAAGCAGCCAAACCAGATTTAATTGTTTTTAGTGAAATGTTTATCACAGCTTATCCTCCTGAAGATCTTTTGCTTAGGAATGATCTTTTGTCAGAAGTAGATACAGCAATAGATGAGATTTCTAAAATAGCTCCAGATACTTATATAGTCATCGGGTATCCATGTAAGAGAAAAAAGAAACTATTTAATGCTGCTGGCGTTATATTTAATGGTGGATTAATAGGTGAATACCACAAACAGGAATTACCAAATTACAGTGTATTTGATGAGAAGAGATACTTTTCTCCAGGAAAAGGACCTGTTATTTTAGAAATTGATGATTTTAAAATAGGTATCACAATATGTGAGGATATGTGGCACACAAAATCTATAAGACAGGCTGTTAGCAGAGGAGCCAATCTTATTGTCAATTTAAATGCATCCCCTTTTGATAAGAATAAGACAATGGAAAGAGTTAAGTTACTAGAAGATCGTACAAAAAGATTCAGTGTACCTATAGTTTACGTTAATCAGGTAGGTGGTCAGGATGAGTTAGTTTTCGATGGGACCTCTATGGTTTTTTCTGATGATTCAAAATGTAAGATAATTCTTCCAAGCTTTAGAGTCTGCTCAAAAACTATAGAATTTGAAAGAAAGTCTAAAAATATAGAAGTTTTGACGAAAAGTAAACTTCATAAGACAAGTTATATTCAAAATATATATGATGCCTTGGTTTTAGGTACCAAGGATTATGTTGAGAAGAATGGATTTCCAGGAGCTATTATTGGTTCATCTGGAGGCATTGATTCAGCTTTAACTGCTGCTATTGCAGTAGACGCCTTGGGACCAAAGAAAGTTAAAACTTTTATGATGCCTTTTAAGTACACTTCTGAGATAAGTCTTCTAGATGCTTCATTATTAGCTAAGAATTTAGGAATAAAGCATCAAGTTGTTCCTATAGAGGACATTTATAATTCTTTTATTAAAGGTTTAAAACCAGAATTTAAGAATAAACCTATAGATAAAACAGAAGAGAACCTTCAATCAAGATGCAGGGGCGTTCTTTTAATGGGAATTTCAAATAAATCAGGTGCTTTAGTTTTAACTACAGGGAATAAGAGCGAAACGGCTGTTGGTTATTCTACTCTTTATGGAGATACAGCTGGAGGTTTTTGTGTTTTGAAAGATGTATCTAAGACTTTGGTTTATGAATTATCAAATTATAGAAATTCTATATCTCAGGTTATTCCACAAAGAATAATAGATAGACCGCCTTCTGCTGAATTGGCGCCTGACCAAAAAGACAGCGATAGTTTACCTGATTACTTTATTTTGGATCAAATAATTGAACTTTATGTAGAAAACGATTTAGGATTTCAGCAGATTGTTAATAAAGGATTCGATCCTATAGTTGTAAAATCTATATTAAAACTGATAGATCTTAGTGAATATAAGAGAAGGCAAGCACCAATTGGTATAAAAATTAGCGATAAAGGCTTTGGCAAAGATCGTAGGTACCCAATTACTAATAAATGGACTTTGTAATTTATTGGCAAATATATAAATAATTCTTTGTGTACTCTTTTTTAATTACTTAGATATAATATATTTCCAATGCAGATGTATTGGAATAAATGTCTAGGATAATAAGTAAGATACCTCATCAACAGGAGTTAGTGCTTGCGACAGTCCAAGGAAAGAATCTTACATCTTTTCCAGAGGATCTCTATGTTCCGCCTAACTCTCTTAAAATTCTTTTAAATTCCTTTTCTGGACCACTTGATTTCCTTCTATATCTTATAAAGAAACAAAATGTAGATATTTTAGATATTGATGTTGCAGACATAACGCAACAATATATAAATTACGTTGATTTGATGGATGCTATGCAAGTAGAACTAGCAGGGGATTATCTTGTCATGGCAGCTTATTTAGCTGAGTTAAAATCTAGAATGTTATTACCTAAACCTAGGGAAGAAGCCAAGGAAGATGATCCAAGAGCAGATTTGATAAGAAGATTACAAGAGTATCAGAGATTCAAAGAAGCAGCAGCTAAACTAGATGAGATTCCAAGATTGAATAGAGATTTTTATCTGGCATCAGCACAGTTACCAGAATTTGAGGCAAAAGTAGGTTTTTCCGATATTTCTATGCAAGATTTATCTTTATCTTTGTCAGAAGTCATGAGAAGAGTAGAACAATCTCAGGCACATCTAATTAATTTTGAGCAATTATCTACAAGAGAAAAAATGACCTATATATTAGATCAGATCAAAAAAAATTCTTTTATAGACTTTGTATCTTTATTTAAAATAGAGGAGGGTAAAATTGGCATAGTTGTTACGCTTTTAGCAGTATTAGAACTCCTTAAAGATTCTTTAATTGATATAGTTCAATCTGAAGAATTTGGGCCTATTCATATTAAAGGAAATATAGAGGTGCATTAATGGAATTTAAATTAGTACAAATTATAGAAGCCGTTCTCTTATCAGCTTCAAGACCAGTTTCTCTTGAAGAGTTAGAAAAATTATTCAGTGATGAATTACATCCAACTAAAAGTGAAATATTAGAATCTCTTATAGAGATTGAAAACTTTTGCCAGAACAGGGGGTTTGTATTAAAAAAAGTGGCTTCTGGTTATAGGCTACAAATTCGACAGGAATTATCGGAATATGTAGCTAAATTGTGGGCAGAAAAGCCCCAGAGATATACTAAAGCATCTTTAGAGACTTTAGCTTTAATTGCTTATAGACAACCTATTACTAGAGGTGAGATTGAAGAAATAAGGGGAGTTAGTGTAGGAACACAACTATTGAGATCTTTATTAGAGAGAGGTTGGATAAAGATTGTGGGTCAAAGGGATGTTCCAGGAAGGCCTTCACTCTATTCAACTACTAAAGAGTTTCTAGATTACTTTGATATTCAACACTTAAGAGAACTACCTACTTTACCTGAATTACCTGATTTCGAAGATGTAAATGAAGATCTTCCATTTGAACATGGAAAGAATACCTCACAAATCAATCTAGATTCATAAAAATATTTTAGAATTCTTATGAAGAAAGAGCGCATTCAGAAGGTTCTTTCTAGTTTAGGGGTTGGTTCAAGAAGATTTATCGAAGAGTGTATTAAAGAAGGTAGAATAAAGGTTAATGGTGAAATGGCTATTCTTGGAAAACAAATAACTTCTAGGGATAAAGTGCTTTTTGATGGGAAAAAAATAATTCTTAGAAAATTTGAAGAGCCTACCAGAATAATTGCTTACAATAAAAAATTAGGAGAGGTAACAACTAGGAAAGACCCCGAAGGAAGACCAACTATTTTTAAAACATTACCTAAAATTAAGCAAGGAAGGTGGGTGTCAGTTGGTAGACTAGATATAAATACTTCAGGATTAATTCTACTAACAAATAATGGTTTTTTAGCCAATAAAATGATGCATCCTTCTTCAAAAATTGAAAGAGAATATGTTGCTAGAATACACGGATCAGTTACAAGTAGAAAAATTCAGAATATGTTGGGGGGCATAGAATTTGAGGAAGGTATATTCAGATTTAGTGATATCCAGGCAGGTAGATCTGGAAATTCTAATCAATGGTTCGCTATGGTAATACTAGAAGGAAAAAATAGAGAGGTAAGAAGAATATGGGAAAGTCAGGGTCTAGAGGTGTCTAGATTAAAAAGAGTACGCTATGGGTCTTATTTCTTATCTTCTGATATAAAACCTGGTTATACGAAAGAATTGTCAAAATCTGAAATTAAACTATTTGAACATCTATAGATTTACCTTTGCATTCTTTACTTAGATCGCTGATCAAATAAAGATAAAGTTTGATAAAATCTTTAGGTAATGGAACTGAGTTAGGGTCTTCGGCAGGAAATGCTTTTTTTCTTAATTTACTTTTTACAGCAACAGGATTGATAGAATTTACTCTTATGGATGAGGTGTGTTCCAATTCATCTGCTAAAATTTGCATTAATCCTTCTGTCGCAAATTTTGAGACAGAATATGCACCCCAATATGCTTTACCTCTTTTTCCTTCATTTGCTGTTGTAAAGATAATAGAAGCATTATCTGATAGTTCAAGAAGAGGAAGTAAAGATTGTGTCAGTAAGAAAACTGAATCAACATTTATCGACATTACACTTCTCCATGTGCTAAAAGAATATTGAGATATAGATTTTTTTTCCCCTAGTATCGATGCGTTATTAAGGAGGCCATCTAGACGCCCATATTCAGAGAGAATAGCTTTATAAATATCAATGTAATCTTCAATTTCTGAGTATTCAAAATCAATTGTATGTATGAGAGGTTCAGGATATTTTTTTTTAATAATTAACTCATACACCTTTTCAAGGTCTTTTTCTTTTCTTCCAAGTAATATTGTTTTTGCCCCATATTGAGCAAAAGTTATTGCAGCTTCTTTTCCTATTCCAGAATTAGCCCCAGAAATAAGGATATTTTTTCCTGTTAGAAGGTTTTTTTTAGGAAAGAACTTGTTAAGATTTATAACCATAATTTTGTTTTAAGATGGTTCTTAATTTCTGAGGCCTTCATTACACAAAAATCTGCCCCCCATTCCTTTTCTGATTCATTTAAAGGCACATATCCATATCCAACAGCTATGGTCTTCATACCTGCATTTTTTCCTGCTTCTATATCTATCCTGTGATCTCCAATAAAAAAGGCATTACTTGGTTTTGCATTTGTAATTTTACAGGCTAAATGTAGCCCTTTATGACTTGGTTTCCTGCTATTAGTATGATCAGGGCAAATTAAAAAAGATGGATTAAATTGACTTAATTTATTTTGTACAATTTTTTCAGAAAATTTTAAGGGTTTGTTTGTAACTATTCCCCAATCAATACTATTATTATTTAGTTCTTTTAGTAACTCTGCAATTCCGGGAAAGAGAGAAGTTTTTTCAAGACAGCAATCCCAGTATATTTCTAATAATTCTTCTTTTAATGTTAATAATTTAGGTTCCTTATCTTCAATACCAAGTGCAAATTTGGTTAAAGCAAGAGCTCCTTCAGAGACTCTTGATCTAATATCATTAAAACTAGATTTATTAGTATTATGTCTTTCTTGAAGAGTATTTACAGCAATTAGAAAATCAGGAGCTGTGTCTAGAAGCGTTCCATCTAAATCAAATGCAACAATTTTCTTATGGTTCATCTAATTATGTGGTTTTGTGTGCATTAGATAATTTACAGCAGTATCTTTTTCAAGCCAATATTTATCTGTTATTGGGTTATAAAGCATACCTATAGTCTCTTCAACATTTAAATTTGAAGATCTTGCCCAACTAGCCAGCTCTGAAGGTTTAATAAATTTTTGATAGTCATGTGTACCTTTGGGGAGGAGATTTAAGATATATTCAGCTCCTAAGATGGCAAAGATATAGGATTTAGGGTTTCTGTTGATGGTAGAAAAAAAAATGTGCCCTTCTTTTTTAACTAGCTTTGAACTCGTACTAATTATTTCTAAAGGTTTTGGAATGTGCTCAAGGACTTCAAGACAAGTTATTACATCAAATTCATGAATCATTCCTTTTGTTAATATATCTTCACAAGTGCAGTTCATGTAAGTCACATTATTCCCAGTTTTTTTACCATGAGTTTTGGCTATTTTTATGACTGAATCTCCAGCGTCAATCCCTATAACTTTAGCTCCTAATTCGGCCATAGATTCAGATAAAATTCCTCCACCACATCCAATGTCGAGAACCTTAAGCCCCTTAAGGTTTACTTTTTGATTTATGTAATTAAGTCTCAATGGATTGATTTGATGTAAAGGCTTAAATTCTCCATCTTTATCCCACCATCTATCGGCAAGTACGTTAAATTTATCTACTTCTTCTTGGTCTATGTTGCTCATAATTATGTTTTTAATTCTTAATAATGATGTAGAATTATGTTGCTTAAAATGATTCTCTTTTAAAGTAATTGCAAATCTATATGGATATTTTTTTTCCTAAAGAGCCTACTCAAGAATCCAGAGCTACAATTCTACCAGAATCTCTTAAAAAAATTGTTGATTCTGGTTTAGATGTGCTTGTTGAGAAAGGTTTAGCAAGTAATATAAATATTCCAGATAATTTGTATATAGAAGCAGGAGCTCTAATAGTTGAAGATATAGCGAAAACATTAGCATCAGCGGACATAATTTGTAGATTGAATAAGCCAACATTAGACCAGATCTCTCTTATGAAAGAGGGAGCGATTCATATCAGTTTTCTAGACCCATTTAATGAGAGTGAATTAGTTGAAGCTTTCGTAAAAGCTCGTGTAACTTCAATAAGCATGGAATTAGTTCCAAGAATTACAAGGGCTCAAAAGATGGATGCACTCAGTTCTCAAGCAAATTTGGGTGGTTATGCTGCTGTTATAGAAGCGTCTAGGAGCCTTGCTAAGGCTTTCCCAATGATGATGACTGCTGCAGGTACAATTTCACCAAGTAGAGTTTTCGTAGTGGGGGTAGGCGTAGCTGGCTTACAAGCTATAGCCACTGCTAAAAGGCTTGGAGCAAGAGTTGATGCTTTTGATACTAGACCAGTTGTAGAAGAGCAAGTTCAATCTCTAGGAGCAAAGTTTGTAAAGATAGATATAGGTGAAACAGGTCAAACAGATCAGGGTTACGCTAAAGAGCTAACCTCTGACCAAATTAAAAAGCAACAAGAAGGAATGAAAAAAATCTGTAGCCAATCAGATGTTGTAATAACTACAGCTCAAGTTTTTGGACGACCAGCCCCTAAAATTATTACTAAAGAAATGGTTTCAGCTATGAAACCTGGAAGCGTGATAGTGGATATGGCTGTTAGTACGGGAGGGAATGTAGAAGGATCAATATCGGATTCAATCGAAGATGTAAAAGGAGTAAAAATTATAGGCATGTCTAACCTACCTGGAGAAGTTGCATATCATGCCTCTCAGGTCTATGGGACTAATATATACAATATGATAGAAGAGTTTTGGAATTCTGAAACTAAATCATTTTCAATTGATACTTCAGATGAAATCTTGTCGGGCTGTTTAGTTACTCATGAAGGCCATGTTGTTAATAAACTTTTGAAAGGATCTTAATATTATGGAATCAATTATTTTACTTTTATTTGTATTGGTGCTTTCAATTTTTTTAGGTATTGAGTTGATCTCAAAGGTACCTTCTACTTTACATACACCGCTAATGTCTGGAGCAAATGCAATATCAGGAATTACCTTGGTAGGGGCTTTATTGTCTTCAGGTTCTAATGATTCTTTAACTATAACGGTCTTATTGGGTACAGCTGCTGTGTTTTTTGCAACTATCAATGTAGTTGGTGGGTATTTAGTTACTAACAGGATGTTATCCATGTTTAAAAAGAAATAAAGTTATGACTTTTTTACAAAGTTTTGACATTTCTATTATTTCTGACTTGGCATATATTGGGGCATCTGTTCTATTTATCTATGGTTTAAAAATGTTGGGTTCTCCCATCACAGCCAGAAATGGGAATTTATTGTCGGCATCAGGCATGCTCCTTGCTGTGATAATAACCCTTCTAAATCAGCACATATTAACTTATGAGTATATTCTTCTTGGTATGCTTTTAGGTGCTATTGTTGGGGCTTCAAGCGCTATTTTAGTCAAAATGACTTCTATGCCGGAAATGGTAGCTATTTTCAATGGCTTTGGTGGTTTAGCAAGTTTGTTAGTAGGTTCAGGCGAGTATTTAAATGGTACTGATGAGAATTCATTTACTTTATTCGCTATTTATTTAACTTTGCTTATTGGAGGAGTAACTTTTACTGGAAGTTTAATAGCATATGGAAAACTTTCGGAGATAATTAGCGGTCGTCCTTTTATTTACAAAGGGCAGCAAGTATTCAATGGATTAATTCTCATAGCACTCATCGTTGCGGGATTGGAGTTGATCTGGTTCCAAGGAGTGTTAACTGAAAATATGTTTCAAACAATTTTTCTATTGATATTCTTAGCTTTTATTTTTGGTGTATTATTAGTTATTCCTATTGGTGGAGCTGATATGCCAGTAGTTATAGCACTTCTAAATAGTTATTCTGGATTAGCTGCTTGTGCCGCTGGTTTTGTAATCTTAAACAATGTTTTAATTGTAGCAGGGGCCTTAGTAGGAGCTAGTGGTTTAATTTTAACAAATATAATGTGCAAAGCTATGAACAGGTCTCTAGCTAATGTACTTTTCAGTGGTTTTGGATCTGTTACCAGTTCTAATGAATCTTCTGAAGAACAAGGAGAAGTGAACCCAATATCAAGTCAAGATGCATATTTAATTTTAGAGGCAGCTAATTCTATTCTTATAGTTCCAGGTTATGGTATGGCTGTAGCACAAGCCCAGCACGCTGTTAGGGAATTAGGAGAGCTTCTAGAAGCAAATGGAGCTGAAGTTAAATATGCCATACATCCTGTAGCAGGAAGAATGCCTGGGCATATGAATGTGCTTCTTGCAGAAGCTAATGTATCTTATGATGTTTTGGTAGAACCTGAAGATGTAAATCCAATTATGGAAACAGTAGATGCATGTCTGGTTATAGGAGCTAATGATGTAGTAAATCCAGATGCGAAAGATAATGAAGGGAGTCCTATTTATGGAATGCCTATAATTGAAGTAGATAGAGCTAAAACAGTATTTGTACTAAAAAGATCAATGGCTTCGGGTTTTGCAGGTATACAAAATCCTCTCTTTTTTAAATCAAATACTAGAATGTTATTTGGTGATGCAAAACAAAGCGTTTCCGAGGTTATATCAGAATTTAAATCATAATTTTTAATTCAAATTTTAGCCTTAATTAAGGCCTTTTTTAGCTTGAATTATGGTAAAATAAACATTCAAGCTATATGCACTTTTTAACCCAAAATATATTAAATAAATTCTCATAAATTGTGTTTTCAACATTAGTGGGAATCAAGAAAAAGGATATTCATGGCAGATCAAGCAGCTAAAGAAATTGTTCCAATAAATATAGAGCAAGAACTCAAGAAATCTTACCTAGATTATGCCATGAGCGTGATTGTGGGGAGAGCTTTACCTGATGCTAGGGATGGTTTAAAGCCAGTTCATAGAAGATCTCTCTATGCTATGCATATTCTTGGTAATGAATGGAATAAAGGTTATAAGAAATCTGCAAGAATTGTAGGAGATGTTATTGGAAAGTATCACCCTCATGGAGATAGCGCTGTTTATGAAACCATAGTTAGAATGGCTCAAGATTTCTCTCTTCGTTACCCCTTAGTAGATGGACAAGGAAATTTTGGTTCTATGGATGGAGACTCAGCTGCTGCTATGAGATATACAGAAATACGAATGTCTAGGATTGCTCATGATCTTTTGGTTGACCTAGATAAGGAAACTGTAGATTTCTATGAAAATTATGATGGTACAGAGACCATACCAGAAGTTCTTCCTTCAAGAATACCTAATCTACTAGCCAATGGTTCTTCTGGAATAGCGGTTGGAATGGCTACAAATATGCCTCCCCATAATCTGAATGAAACCATCAATGCATGTTTAGCTGAAATAGATAACCCAGAAATCTCCGTGGAAGACCTTATGGTTTTTTTGCCAGGACCTGATTTTCCTACGGGGGGGATAATTAATGGTAGGTCTGGAATTGTTGATGCATATAAAACAGGTAGAGGTAAAGTAAAAATTAGAGCCAAGACTGAGATTGAAGATGAAGAATCAGCTAATCCTTCGTTAATAATTACTGAAATGCCGTATCAAGTTAATAAAGCTAGGTTAATTGAAAAGATAGCAGAGTTAGTGCGCGATAAAAAATTGGAAGGTATTAGGGAGTTAAGGGATGAATCGGATAAGGATGGAGTTAGGGTAGTAATTGAACTTAAGACAGGACAAGTTCCAGATGTAGTATTAAATAATTTATTTTCACTAACACAGATGCAGGTAGTTTTTGGAATAAATAATGTTGCTTTGGTGGGTGGTGAACCTAAGCTTCTTAATTTAAAAGAATTGTTAGATGTTTTTATCAAACACAGAAAAGAAGTAATCTCCCGAAGAACTATTTTTGATCTCAGAAAAGCTAAAGAAAGAGGTCATATTTTAGAAGGTTTGACCGTTGCTCTCTCTAATATTGATTTAATCATTTCTCTAATTAAGAAATCTAAAGATGGTGCCGAAGCAAAAAAGAAGCTCTTGTCAAAGAAATGGAAGCCAGGAAATATTTCTAAACTTTTAAAGAAAGCTGGTCCAGATGCTTGTAAACCTGATGATGCAGATAAGGATATTGGCTTACATGGATCCAGTTATCAATTATCTGAATTACAAGCACAAGCTATTTTAGACATGAGACTTCAAAGACTTACTGGCTTAGAGCAAGATAAATTGATTTTAGAATATGAAGAAATTATAAATCACATATCAGGGTTAATGGAGGTACTTTCAGATACTCAAAAATTAGTAAATGTCGTTAAAGAAGAATTAGTAGAAGTGCAATCTAGGTATGCAGATTTAAGAAGAAGTGAGATCCAAGATTCTATAGCAGATTTTTCTACAGCAGATCTTATTACTCCAGAGGATCGAGTCGTTACAATTTCTCATGAAGGATATGCAAAAACTCAACCTTTAGATGAGTACAGGGCACAGAGAAGAGGAGGAACTGGGAAAACAGCAGCATCTGTGAAAGAGGAAGATTTTGTTGAACAAATGTTAGTTGCTAATACACATACTACATTGTTATGTTTTTCAAATTTAGGTCAAGTACATTGGCTCAAGGTATATGAAATACCAACTGCTGGTAGGGTAGCTAAAGGAAGACCTTTAGTGAACCTTATTCAGTTAAGTGATAAGGAGAGAATTACTAGTATGGTTCCAATAGAGGATTACGATGAAGACCACTTTATTTTTATGTCTACAAAAATGGGAACAGTCAAGAAAACTTCGTTAATGGAATTTTCTAACCAAAGAAAAGGAGGCAAGAGAGCTATAACTTTAGCGAAAGGAGATGAGCTTGTGGGAACTGAAGTAACTGACGGGAAAGAATATGTTATGTTAGTTTCAAATGCTGGTAAGGCAGCTCATTTTTCAGAATCAGAAGTTCGTTCAATGGGAAGGACGGCTCAGGGGGTAAGGGGAATTAATTTAGATAAAGATCAATATGTAATTTCTTTAATAATTCCAGATCAGGAAGCATTTATTTTTACTGTGAGCGAGAATGGTTTTGGAAAAAGATCTGACTCAAAAGATTTTAGAAGAACTAGAAGAGGAGCAAAAGGTGTTATTGCTATGCAAACTTCAGAGAGAAATGGTCAGCTAATAGGTGCAGCTCAAGTTAAAACGGAAGATGAATTAATGCTCATAACAAACAAAGGTATGTTGGTTAGAACTAAAGTAGCAGAGATAAATGTTATTGGAAGAAACACTCAAGGAGTCAAGGTTATAAGATTAAAAGAACAAGAAAAACTTATCAGTCTTGCTTCTATTGATGAAGGTTTTATAAATGATATGGTCAATGATTCTAATGAAGATTCTAAAGAAGAAATTAATATAGATGACAATAAGGAAGTTTAACTTTGGAGCAGGGCCTGCCACTATGCCCTTAGAAGTTTTAAAAGAAATTAAAGAAGAGTTATTAGATTGGAATGGACTTGGATTATCTGTATTAGAAATAAGTCATCGAACTAAAGAGTTTATGGAAATAGCTAAGGATGCTGAGCAAGATTTTAGAGATTTGCTTAGTATTCCAGAAAGTTATGGCGTCTTATTCTTGCATGGAGGAGCAACTATGCAATGCCCTATGATCCCAATGAACTTTGCCCCTTTAGATGGAACTGCTGATTATGTGAATACAGGGTATTGGGCTTTAAGAGCTATTAAGGAAGCTCAAAGATACATAACAGTTAATATCGCAGCCTCAAGTGAGGTAGATAAATTTTTATATTTTCCTAAACAAGATTCTTGGCAGATTTCAAAGTCTGCTAGTTATCTTCACATAACTCCAAATGAGACTATAGGAGGGATATGTTTAAAAGAAATTTCTGAAGAGAATGTTCCTATAATAGCAGATTATTCTTCAGGAATTCTTTCAGAGGAAATTGATATAACAAAATATGGAATGATATATGGCGGGGCTCAAAAGAATATAGGACCTGCTGGTTTAGGATTTGCTATAGTTAAGAAGGATATGTTAAATCAAGCACAAGAAAAAACACCAACAATGTTTAACTATACCAAGATGTTAGAAGGAGAATCCATGTATAACACTCCTCCTACATTTGCGTGGTATATGGCTGGAAAAGTTTTTAAATGGTTGAAGTTAAAGGGTGGTTTAAAAGAAATTGGAAAAATTAATAATATAAAAGCAAAAAAACTTTATGGATTTATTGATAGTTCAGTTTTTTATTCTAATAATATAGAAGAAAAAAGTCGTTCTATTATGAATATTCCTTTTTTACTAATTAATGAAGATTTAAATGATAAATTCCTAAAAGAATCAGTTGATGCAGGTTTGTTAGCGTTAAAAGGACATAGGTCTGTTGGTGGGATGAGAGCAAGTATTTATAATGCGATGCCCTTAGAGGGAGTAAATAAACTAATAGATTTTATGGAATCTTTTGAGAAAAGGAATCACAATTTAAATGTCAAGAGATAGTGTTTTAAAGTCTATTAGGAAATCAATAGATAAATTAGATAAAGATATTTTACGGTTACTTAGTAGCAGAGCTTCTTTAGCTCAAGAAGCTGGTAAGGCTAAATTTACTAAGGAAAAATATAAACCAGATAGAGAATCATTGATTCTTAATTCTATTATAGAAAATAATAAAGGACCTCTTTCTAATGAACAAATTATAAGTATATATAAAGAAATAATATCTAGTTGTAGGGCTACTGAAGAAGATCTAGATATAGCCTTTTTGGGGCCTGAAGGTACGTACTCTGATGAAGCTTTGATTAGAAATTTTGGTAGCTCTGTAAATAAAAATCCTGTTGAAACGATAGAGGATGTTTTTAGAAAGGTTCAAGATAAGAAAAGTGATTATGGGATTGTTCCAATAGAAAATTCTACAGAAGGCTCAATAAATATCACACTAGATTGTTTAACTTCCACTAATTTAAAAATTTGTGGAGAGATGAAGATGAAAATTCATCATAATTTACTTGGGCATAATAAATCTTTGCCTGATAAAGGCTATGAGATTCATGCTCATGAACAGTCGCTTGCTCAGTGTAAGACTTGGTTGGATTCTCACTGTCCAAATGTAAAGAGGGTAGCAGTAGCAAGCAATGCAATAGCTGCTAAAGAAGCCGCGGAATCTCAAAAAATTTATGCAATTGCTGGAGAGCTAGCTTCTAAAAAATATGGATTAGATCTTATTAGAAGAAATATAGAAGATTATTCTGGCAATACAACTAGATTTATTTCTTTAGGCTTCAATGAGGTAGGGCCTACAGGAAAAGATAAGACTTCATTGATGATTAAAACAAAAAATGAAACTGGAGCTTTATATAAAGTCTTAAGTCCAGTAGAAAAAAATAAGTTAAATTTAACGCATATAACCTATAGACCATCAAAAATTGACAATTGGCAGTATATCTTTTTCTTAGATATAGAAGGTCATAAAGATGACCGTGGGTTTGAATCACTATTTGCAGCTTTGGATAATTTAGATATTGAATTAAGAGTACTGGGTTCATTCCCTCAAGCTTTAAGCTAAAAATGGCAATTAATTTTTCTAAAATAATAAATAAGGGAATAGCTGGTTTAAAACCTTATATACCTGGTAAGCCTGTAGAAGATCTTGAAATAGAATTTGGGATGTCTGATGCCATAAAGTTAGCAAGTAATGAAAATCCTATGGGCCCCAGTCCTATAGCTCTGGAAGCTGTAACTAAAGTCTTATCAGGAGTTCATCGATATCCAGATGGCAGCGCGCTAAGATTAAAAGAAAAAATAAGCAAAAAGTATAACGTTGATATTAATCAAATTACTGTAGGTAATGGCTCAAATGATATTATTGAGTTTGTGGTAAGAAGTTTTTTATCATCTAATGATAGCGCTGTATTTTCTAAGCATGCTTTTGCTGTTTATCCTTTGGCTGTTCAGATTGCTGGCGCTGAAGGTATAGAAGTTCAACCAAAAGACTGGGGACATGATTTAGTAAAAATGCAAAAAGCTATTAAAGAAAATACAAAACTTGTTTTCATAGCTAATCCAAATAATCCAACAGGAACCTTTTTAAAGAGAGATGAATTAATTTCTTTTTTAGAGAAAGCGAGTAAAGATGTAATCATTTTTTTAGATCAGGCGTATTTTGATTACTCTTCCTATGAGAGTAAAGATGTAGATTTTGACCTCGTAAACAACTTTCCAAACCTTATTATGAGTAGAAGCTTTTCAAAAGCATATGGATTAGCCGGTTTTAGGGTTGGGTTTTCAGTATCTTCAAAAGAGATAGCTAATTATTTAAATAGAGTCAGGCAGCCCTTCAACGTGAATTCATTAGCATTGGTAGCAGCTGAGGCAGCATTATCCGATGAAAATCACATTCAGCAATCATTGAAGATGAATAGTGATCAAAAATATATTTTATATAAAGGGTTGGATAAATTGGGTTATAAATACATACCTACTGCTGCAAATTTTATTTGTTTTGATTGCCAGCAAGATGCTGAAGAGAAGTACAATGACCTGTTGAAGGAAGGAATAATTGTTAGGTCTATGGGTATTTATAAAATGCCAAATCATTTAAGGGTATCAATAGGTCTTCCTGAAGAAAATCAAATTTTCTTGGAAAAACTAGCTAAATTTAGAAGTTAATTATGAGTTCAGATTTAGTATTCAAAAATATTGTAGTAGTGGGGTTAGGTCTAATAGGTGGCTCAATTCTTCAATCTCTTAAATCTAGATCTTTTAAGGGAAGTACTTTCGGTATTGATTCCAATTTATCAGCAATAACTCAAGCTAACAAACTTGGACTAATTATTAATAAAGATAAAAATATAGTTACAGATGCACAAAACCTTTTAGTAGTTTTTTCAGTTCCTGCACTTTCAATGAGTCAAGCTATAGACAATCTAAATCTTAAGTCAGAAGATGTTCTTTATACAGATACTTGTAGCGTTAAGTCTTCAGTTTTAGAAGATATAAAAAAACGAAAATCAGAATTCTTAGCTAAGTTTGTTCTTTCTCATCCAATAGCAGGATCTGAAAAGAGCGGAATATCTGCTTCATCCTCTAATTTGTTTGATAAGAAATTAACTATTGTTTGCCCCCATGAGAATAATGCAGAAGAAGATATAAATAAAGTAGAAGGATTTTGGCAAAATTTAGGTTCTTTGACTAAAAGATTACCAGCAAGTAGTCATGATGATTTATTTGCAAAGACAAGCCATTTACCCCACGTTATTTCTTATGCTTTAATGCATTCTATTTTCAAAGACTTAGATGATGAAACTTTTTTATATTCAGGTGGCAGTCTTGAGGGCTACACTAGAATTGCGTCTAGCGATCCTGTTATGTGGAAAGATATTATGATAGCTAATGAAGAATCTATTGTAGAGTCAATAAAACAATTCAAAGCAAGTTTAGAGGTTCTTTTGGACATGATTCAAAAGAAAGATCCTATTGAGTTAACGAATTTTTTTACTTCCATCAAGACATCTAGAGATGCACTTCTTTCTGAAGAAAATAATTAATGGATTTTAAGGTTAAGTCAGGAGTAGGGTTATGTGGAGAAGTTAGCCTTCCAGGAGATAAATCTATTTCTCATCGTTCTATAATGTGTGCTGCTTTAGCTGAAGGTACTTCAACAATAAATGGATTTTTAGCTGGAGAAGATTGCCTCGCAACTCTTGATGCATTCACAAAGATGGGAGTAGATATTAAAATAGATAAAAATAAGGTAGTGGTACATGGTGTTGGACTTCATGGATTAAAAGTACCTGATTCAGAACTTTATTTAGGCAATTCTGGTACTTCAATGCGTTTAATGAGTGGACTCCTAGCGGGTCAAAATTTCTCTACAGTTTTGACTGGAGATACTTCATTATCTATTCGCCCTATGGAAAGAGTAGTTACTCCTTTAAGTCTTATGGGCGCACATATAACTACTAATAAAGAGGGTAAACCCCCTTTAAAAATAACCCCTTCAAAGGAACTGAATTCTCTAACTTATGGGCTGCCAATTGCAAGTGCCCAGGTTAAATCTTGTCTTATGTATGCTAGCCTTTATGCAAAAGGACCAGTTGTGATAACTGAATATCTACAAACCAGAAACCATACTGAACTAATGTTCAGGAAGTTTGGTATAGATGTCGCAGTGCGTTTAATTGGTGATACTAGAGAAATTAAAGTTATTCCTCCACAATCATTTATGGCAACAGATATTAATATACCTGCTGACTTTTCTTCTGCAGCTTTTCTTATCCTTGCTGCCTTAATTACTCCAGATTCAAATATAACGCTAAGAAATATAGGAATAAACCCTACACGAATAGCTTTGCTAGATGTGTTACAGGAAATGGGAGCAAATATTTTACTTTCAAATTTACCTGATGAATATGAACCTTGTGCTGATATAACAGTAAGGACATCAAGACTAAAAGGTGTTGAGTTGGATTCAGATTTGATCCCAAATTTAATAGATGAATTACCCGTTCTCTTTATTGCAGCAGCTCTAGCCGAAGGTCAAACTAATATTAAAGGTGCAGAAGAATTAAGGACTAAAGAATCTGATAGATTAAAAGCTATGTCAAATTCACTGAAAGGACTTGGAGTGCATTTTAAAGAATATGATGATGGAATACGTATTGAAGGTTTAAATCAGGCTTTTAATACTTCTAATGCTGGCATGCCATTTAAAGCTGCGTCTATAGATTCTTATGGTGATCATAGAATTGCCATGGCTTCTGCCATTGCATGTACTAGAGCAAAAAGTGAGAGCATTATAAAAAATACAAAAAATGTAGTAACTTCTTTCCCTAATTTTTTAGATGTTTGTAAAGAAGTAGGGATAAATATAAATAAGAATTAAAATGGAAACTTTACCAGTAATAACAATTGATGGACCTAGTGGATCTGGGAAAGGTACTATTTCTCAATTATTGTCCATAGAGTTAGGGTGGAATATTCTAGATAGTGGAGCTCTTTATAGGACACTTGCTTACTATATGGAGCTAAATGGAATTAATTTAGCTAATTTTTTGGATAACTTAAATAAGATAAAAAAAGACTTTAATGTTTCTTTTATATCTGATGATCTTTGTGAACCAGTAAAGGTAATCCTAAATTCTGAAGACATAACAGCTAAAATTAGAACTGAAGAAATAGCAAAAAAAACTTCTGATATAGCTTCATCTAAATTGATACGAACCTTTATTAAGCCCTGTCAAAGAGCTTTCTTAGTTTTACCAGGATTAATAGCAGATGGAAGAGATATGGGCACTGTTATTTTTCCTGATGCTTTCTTGAAGATTTATTTAACGGCATCACATGAAGAAAGAACCAAAAGGAGATACTCCCAGTTGAAAACTAAAGGTACAAAGGTTAATATGCGTTCCCTTTCAGAAGATCTGGAAAAAAGGGATGATAGGGACATTACTAGAAAAAATTCGCCACTAAGTGCTGCAAAGGATGCAATAGTTATTGATACTACTAGTATAGGACCTGAAGCTGTTATAAAAAAAATAATAAAATTAATTAATAAACCTTAATATTTATGTCGTTAAATTTTGAACAACTTTTAGATGAAAACCTTAGTCATGTAAACATGAAGGTTGGAAGTCTCGTTACTGGAGTTATTATTTCAATTGAAGAAAGCTTTGTTATTCTTCATCTAGGTCTTAAATCAGAAGCAATTGTACCTTCTTCAGAATTTCTAAATGATTCAGGAGAATTAGATGTAAATATTGGTGATGAAATACAGCTTACTCTTGAAGCAGTAGAGGATGGATATGGTTATACAAGAGTTTCTAGAGAAAAAGCTATAAAACAGCAGATGTGGGAAATGCTCAAGAAAAGCTTTGCAGATAATTCCACAGTAAAAGGCTTGATAACTGCTTCAGTCAAAGGCGGTATGACTGTTGATTTAAGAGGAATCAGAGCATTTTTACCTGGTTCTTTAGCTGACGTGATTCCTTCGAAGGATTTGAGTTATCTTGAAGGAAATTATGAAGAATTTAAAGTCATAAAGGTTGATCAAGAAAAAGCTAATATAGTTTTATCTAGAAAAGCTGTATTAGAAGGATTAAATTCAAAGGATAGAGAAGATTTATTATCTTCTATACAAGAAGGAGCTGTTATAAAAGGTATAGTCAAAAATCTCACGGATTATGGAGCTTTCGTTGATCTAGGGGGATTAGATGGACTTCTTCATATAACAGATATTTCTTGGAGTAGAATAAGCCATCCCTCGGAAGCTTTAAATATTGGTGATTCTATTGAGGTTAAAGTTATAAAGTTTGATAAAGAACAAGGAAGAGTCTCTTTAGGGGTCAAGCAACTTCTGTCAGATCCATGGGAAGAATTAAATAAAAATTTTTCTCCTGGAGATAAATTAACAGCAAAAGTTTCAAATATAGCTGATTATGGTTTTTTTGCAGAAATTGCTCCAGGTATAGAAGGATTAGTGCATGTTTCTGAAATTGATTGGAGAAATAAAAATATACATCCTTCTAAAGTAGTTACAGTAGGTGATTCTGTAGAAGTTCTTATTTTAGATTTAGACGGTGAAAAGCGAAGAATATCTTTAGGCATGAAGCAGTTAGTTGATAATCCTTGGGAAATATTCAGTAAGAATTTTTCTGAAGGGGATAAAGTAAAAGGAAAGATTAAATCAATTACAGAATTTGGAGTATTTATTGGTCTAGAAAATGATATTGATGGTCTAGTTCACGTTTCAGATTTATCTTGGGATGATGAAGTAGAGTTTTTGCATTCACTCAATAAAGAGCAAGAATTAGAAGCAGTAATACTTTCTATTACTCCTGATAGAGAAAGAGTTTCGCTTGGTATAAAGCAGTTGCAAGCAGATCCTTTTACACAATTTACTTTATCTAATCCAAAAGGTACTAAGGTTGAAGGTTCAGTGTTGACAATAACAGATGATGTCATTGAGATTCAACTAAGTGAGTCTGTTGTGGGAGTTTTACAAACTAAAGACTTAAAAAGATCTAGTATGACTCAGTTAAATGATATCCAGGTTGGATTAACATTAGAAACAATTGTAGCTAAGCTTGATGCAACCAAACGCGAAATAATACTTTCTGTTAGGGCTTTAGAAAAGAAAGAAGAAAATGAAGCTTTAAAAGACATAGAAATTACAAATGAAGCTATCAGTGAAGCAAATAAGTCTAGTATTGGAAAACTTATTCAAGAAGAACTTGATGAAGAATAGTCTCGGATGAATAAATCAGAGTTATCTTCCCAACTGATAAAAGAAAATCCATATCTCACAAGTGAGGATGTAGATAATGCATTAAATAAACTTATATCTTTTATCGCAGAATCAATGAGACAAGAAAAAAAGATAGAATTAAGAGGTTTTGGTTCTTTTGCAACAAAGAGAAGATCTAAAAGACTTGCTATAAATCCATCAAACAAAGCTAAAGTTTTGGTAGAAGAGAAATTATTTCCTTTCTTCAAGCCTTCAAAAAATATGAAGAGTAGAATTAATGCTTAAGTTCTTCTGATTGCAGAAATACACCCTTTCCATTATCCTTTCAGGTGTATTATTTAGTTAAACTTCGCATATGAGTTTCAGAAACGTCCTATTAATCTTGGTCTTGTTATTTGGGGCTATAATTTCACTGGCCTTAATTTATTTGAATGAAACCCTGATCTCATTAGATCTTTTATTTTTTTCTTTAGAATCTATCAGCATTGGTCAAGTTATTTTATATGCTTTTTTGATAGGATCATTTTTAACTTTCTTTGTTGAGGTATTAGTTTTCTTCAAAAAAAAGGAAAAACTTAATGACTGATAAAAAAATTATTATAGCTTTAGATTTTGATAGTTATGATCAAGCTATTCTTATGACTAAGAAATTAGACCCTACTTTATGTAATTTAAAAGTTGGCAGTCAGTTATTCACATCTGCTGGTCCTAAAATTATTGAAAGAATATCAAAGATGGGTTTTGATATTTTCTTAGACTTAAAATTCCACGATATACCAAACACAGTATCTGAGTCAGTTAAGGTAGCTTCTTCATGGGGTGTATGGATGTTAAATGTGCATACTTCAGGTGGATCAAAAATGATGAAGGCAGCTAAACTTGCAGCTTTAGAAGCAACTCAAGCTCCATTAATTATTGGAGTGACTATTCTAACGAGTTTAAAAGAAGAGGATATAAATGAAGTAGGAATAGTTGGTATGAATAATCAAGTAAAAACTTTATCTAGTCTTGCCAAAGAAAGTTCATTAGACGGGATTGTATGTTCTGCACGTGAGGTTAAGGATGTAAAAAATTCTTTAGGAAAAAACTTTTTAACTGTAACACCAGGGATTCGTGCTTCTGGACAAGCAGAAGGTGATCAATCTAGAGTTACTTCCGCTAAACAAGCAATAGTTAACGGTTCTGATTTCTTAGTTATTGGTAGACCCATAACACAGAGTCCAGATCCATTAAAATCTTTAGAAAATTTTATTAGAGAAATTGGTTAGATTATGTTGAAAGGTACAACAAGAAATGAGATTCTTGAGTCAATTAAACTTTTGGCAAATAAACATGATTCAATACACATTAAAGATCTTGTTAATAAAGAAAGGCTTTCAAATTTCCAGATAAATACCAATCAACTTTCCTATGATTACTCTAAGCAAAGACTAACTCAGGAAGTTTTAGACGAGTTATTATTGATTCCAGAAAAAATAGATCTTAGAAGAGCTATTTTTAACATTTCAGAAGGAGGTTTGTTGAACACCACTGAAGATAGACATGTCTCCCACATGTTACACAGAGATACAAGTAACTCTAAAGATACTGCTGAATTTAAAGAGATATCTAAGCAAACGGATAAGGTTAAGGAATTTATTAAAGATATACAAAAGACACCAGAAAGTTATATAAATGCAATTATATCAATTAGTATAGGTGGTTCTCGTTTGGGTCCAGAATTACTTTCTGAAGTCTACGGTAATCCCTCTTCAAAAATTAAAGTTTATTACTGTTCTAGCTATGATTTGAATGAATTAAAGGAGGTGTTGTTTGTTTGTAATCCAGCTAGAACTATAATAGTAATATCTTCTAAATCATTTAGTACTCCTGAAGTTATAGTAAATGCTAATAAGGCAAAGAATTGGTTAGAGAACCTAGTTGGTGAAAGTTGTTGGGATCAAATATTTGGCATATCGTCCAATAAAAAAGGTATGACAGAATTTGGAATTAAAGATACCAATCAATTTGAGATATTAGATTCTGTTGGAGGGAGGTACTCAATTTGGTCTTCTATTAGTTTGCCTGCAATAATAGATATGGGGTGGAAGAATTTTGAAGAATTTAAAGAAGGAGCATTTGAAGCAGATAATCATTTTATGAAAAGCGCCTGGAGTGAGAATATACCCGTTTTAATGGCTCTTATAAGTTGTTGGAATATGAATGGTCTTGGCATCAATAATCTAGGAATTTTTACCTATGAATATAAAATCAGGTCTCTTGTTAAATATCTTTCGCAGATGGGAATGGAAAGCAATGGAAAATCTTTTAGCAACGAAAATAATAAGAGTCTATTTCAAACTTGTCCTCTAATGTGGGGAGGGTATGGACCTGAAGCGCAACATTCTGTTTTCCAATGGCTGCTGCAAGGCACTGAGTATTCTGCGTGTGATTTTATAGGTATAAAGGGTGATGCTGAAGCATCATCAAGTTCTTACGAAATGTTATTAACCCAAGTAGCTGCATTAAGTCTTGGTGAAGAGAATCTAGGATTCAAATATATGTCAGTAGAAGGAAATAATCCAATTTCCCTTTTAAAGTTAAAGAATCTTAATCCAAGATCTTTAGGATTCTTAATAGCTTCTTATGAGCATAAAGTCTTTGTAGAAAGCCAAATATATGGGATTAATGCTTTTGACCAATGGGGAGTAGAATTAGGTAAGAAGTTATACAAAAAATATGATTCGAACCCAACGCTTATGGAATCTTTTTTTAGTAAATTATTTCTAAATAAAAAGAGTAAGTAGGTATCTTAAGAAAAGATGTTTCTCAATAAGTGAATACTTTTAAAATAAACAAAGAATTTAAAAATAATATAAATGAGTTACCTTCTGATGCAGGGGTTTATAAATTCTTAAATAAACAAAATACTCCTATTTATATAGGAAAAGCCAAGAATGTAAGAAAAAGAGTCAAATCATACTTTTTGAATAATGAAAAATTATCTCAGAAGGTGAGGTCTTTAAAAAAAGAAGCTGCTTTTTTAGAAATAACTCTTACTACTTCTGAAATAGAAGCTCTTATCTTAGAACAGCACTTAATAAAGTCGTTTAAACCAAAATATAATGTTCATTTTAAAGATGATAAAGGTTATCCTTGGATCAAAATAGATAAAAAAAAGGATTTCCCATCTATAAACTATTTCTTAGGAAAAAAAACATCTGATTCAGTTTTATATGGACCTTATCCAAATAGAGTTTCGGTTAGAGAAGCTCTTGCAGTTATACAAAGAACTTTTAAATTAAGAGATTGTTCTGATGGATTTTTTAAAAGCAGATCTAGACCTTGTTTACAGTATGAAATAGGTCGATGTTCTGCTCCCTGTGTTGGGGGGATATCTCAAACTGATTATAAATTATCTGTGGATTCAGCTGAACGACTCTTAAAAGGCCAAGGTAATGTGGTTATAAGCAATTTATATTTACAGATGGATAAAAGTTCAGAATCTAGAAATTATGAAAAAGCTGCCTTTTATAGAGATCAAATTGTCTCTATAAGAGAGGTACAAAGAAAACAGAGTATAAGTGGTTATCAAGAAGATAGAGATGCTGTAGTTCTATTTCAGAATAGTAACAAAAGAGTAATTGGGGTTACTCAAGTCAGGGGAGGGTGGATAATTTCTCATAAATCTTTTTCTATCTCTTTACGTGAAATAGAAGGAAAAGATACTTTAGAAGAATTTATTCTTAGTTATTATTTATCCCAGGGCTATTGTCCATCTAGAATACTAGTTTCAACTCCGCTTAAAAATAAGTTATTGCTGCAAAAGGCATTATCCGAATATCACGGTAAAATTATTTCTATATCACATAGATTAAGGTTGAAAGACAAGGGATTAATTGAGATAGCTAATAAGAATACAAGGGATATTAACAAAGAAGAACCTTGTTTATCTTTAGATTTTCAGAAAATATTTAGAGATCTTGCGCTCATTATTAATTCTGCCTCAGATATCCAAAGAGTAGAGTGCTATGATATAAGCCATTTATCTGGCTCTACTCCAGTAGGTTCTTGTGTAGTTTTTGGTACTAAAGGAAAGATAAATAAGGATTACCGGTTATATAATATTAAGGAAGAACTAGGCGGCAATGATTCAGGCTCTATGAAGGATCTGGTTAAAAGAAGATTTAAGAAGGGTAATAAAAATACAACCCCTGATCTAATATTAGTAGATGGCGGTCCAGTTCAGCTTAATATTGTTAATACAACATTGAAAGAAATGGGTTTTTTTAAAACACATGTAATTGCGTTGTCTAAAGGATATAAAAGAAAATCTCAAAATGATTCTATCCATATAATTGGAAAATCTAGAATTAACCTTGATATAGCCTCTCAATCCCACAAGTTTTTGCAAATAGTAAGAGATGAAGCCCATAGATTTGCTATAGATAATTTAAAGAAAAAAAGAGTAAAATTATTGAAAAAATCTTCCATTGATGAGATTCCAGGTATAGGGCAAGAAAAAAGAAGGGCTTTAATAAGATATTTCGGTAGTGTAGAGAAAATATCTTACGCAAGTATTAGTGAGTTAGAAAAAGTTCCTGGAATAGGACAAATGTATGCTAGGTCTATTTCTATGGCTTTTAAGAGGTAATTAATTGATGAATTTAGCTTATGTCCCAAATTTGTTATCTTTCATGCGGATTGCATTGATTCCAGTAATCTTGTCTGTTAGTTCTTTAGAATTTAAATATTCAGGGTATATAGCAAGTTGTTTATTTTTAACTGCTAGTCTTACAGATTTCTTAGATGGTTATATTGCAAGAAAATTAGAATCAACTTCTAGAATAGGAGCAATTTTAGATCTTGTAGCTGATAAGTTACTGATCACATCTTGTTTAATATGGTTAATAACTTTATTTGAAAGCTCCTTAATATTATTCCCAGTATTAATTATAATTTCTAGAGAATTAATTTTAAGTGCTTTAAGGGAATATTTTTCTAAGGAGGTTAAAAAAGAAACTTTGCAAGTAAACAAATTTGGTAAAATTAAAACTACTCTGCAAATGATAGCTGTAGCTGTATTATTTCTTGCTACGGAATTGTCTAATTTTTTCATAGTATATGCAGGAATTATTTTATTATGGTCTGCTGCTTTTTTTAGTCTTTTTTCTATGTATGTGTATATAAAAAACTATTTTTCTTTTTTTAAAAATCATAACCAATGATGGTAAATATATCTAGAGAATGGTACGTAATCTTTACAAAGCCTAGACAGGAAAAAAAAGCAGAAACCAATCTAATTAATCAAGGTTTTAAAATTTTTTTTCCTAAGCTAAGAACGTTTAAAAAAAAGAGGACTCTTTTGCAGGAAAAAATAGAGCCACTTTTCCCTGGATATATTTTTATTCAACTAGACCAAAAGAGTAATTGGTTGAAGATTAGATCTACAAAAGGTGTGAACAAGCTTGTTGAGTTTGGAGGTAATCCAGCAAAAATTACCCATGATTTTATAAATTTTTTAAAAGGAAGATGCGATATTCATGGAGTCAGTAATCTTGAACATAAACCAAAATTAAATCCTGGCGACATAGTTAATATAGAGACGGGAGCTTTTGCAGGTATAGAAGCAATATTCTATAAGGGTATAGCCAAAGATAGGGTAGAGCTGATGATGAACTTTGCAAGTAAGCAGACCAAAGTTGTTATCCCTTTTCAAGATCTTCTCTAATTAAATTTAAAAAGAACTTAAGGTTCTTTAGATATGAGGTATATGTTCATTTATTGAACATATCTATTTATATGTGTATAGTATCGTTCAATCACTGAACATATGAATTAAGATTCATGCTTTTTCGGGGAATGCGGTAGCTATTATGAGCATAGTTTTTTCTTTCAATTCAAGACAATGAGACATTTAAAAGAAGATATAGAATTTAAAGTAATTAATTCTCTTTCTGATCATCCTAGTATTACGCAAAGAGATTTAGCTAGATTATTAGGATTTAGTTTAGGGAAGGTTAACTATTGTATCCAAGCATTAATGGATAAAGGGATGATAAAAATTAAGAATTTTAAGAATAGTAACAATAAATCCTCTTACCAATATTTCTTTACACCTAAAGGAATAGAACAGAAATCTCGTTTGACTATTGAATTTCTTAAAATAAAAATAAATGAACATGAGAATCTAGTTAAAGAAATTAAGGCTTTAGAAAAAATGTGCAATGATCTAGGTATGCATAACAAAGTAGAAAAAAATTAAATTAGTATAAAAATGTATGTTCTAAATTTATTTAACTTTACAATGCTAACCTCGGCTGGGTGGCAGAGTGGTAATGCAGCGGATTGCAAATCCGTCAACGCCGGTTCAATTCCGACCCCAGCCTCATTTTTGAACCAATTTTGTTTGTTATGACGAGTAGTAAGCCCGGGTGGTGGAATTGGTAGACACAAGGGACTTAAAATCCCTCGAAGGAAACTTCGTGCCGGTTCGACTCCGGCCCCGGGCACCATAATTATCATTTAAAAAATACATAGAATTGAAGAAAATAGCGATTATAGGTTTAGGTTATGTGGGTTTGCCGCTGGCGGTAGAATTTGGAAAAAAACGCAAAGTTATAGGTTTTGATATTAATAGTGAAAGAATTGACAAACTAAGAAAAGGTGTAGATTCAACTTTAGAGATAACTTCAGGAGAATTAGAAGCATCTAAAAATCTAGTATTTACTGGTGATATTGGAGATTTAGAGGATTGTGAGATTTTTATAGTAACAGTCCCCACTCCCATTGATAAGCATAATAACCCAAATTTAGATCTATTGAGATCAGCTAGTGAGATGATTGGGAAGGTCATTTCAAAAGGAGCTATAGTTATTTATGAATCAACAGTATTTCCAGGAGCAACTGAAGAGGAATGTGTTCCTATTCTAGAAAAATTTTCAGGGTTGATATTTAACAAAGATTTTGCATGTGGTTATAGCCCTGAGCGAATAAATCCGGGAGACAAACAACATACTTTATCTTCTGTTGTTAAGGTAACAAGTGGTTCAAATGAAAAAACAGCCAGAGAGGTTGATGAGCTATATTCTTCAATCATCAGCGCTGGAACTTTTCTAGTAAAGAGCATAAAGATTGCAGAAGCAGCTAAAGTTATTGAAAACACTCAGAGGGACTTGAATATAGCTTTAATGAATGAACTTTCTCTTATTTTTAATAAGCTGGGTATTGATACGACTGAAGTGCTAGAAGCAGCTAATACGAAGTGGAATTTTTTACCTTTTACTCCCGGACTAGTAGGAGGTCATTGCATAGGAGTAGATCCTTATTATTTAACTTACAAAGCACAAGAAGTTGGATACGATCCCAAGGTAATTTTAGCTGGTAGAAGAATTAATGATGAAATGGCTATACATGTATCCGGTCAAATAATGGATAAAATGAAAAAAAATATCAAAGATCTTTCTTCTGCGAGAGTTTTAATTCTTGGTCTAACTTTTAAAGAAAATTGTCCAGATATTAGAAATACAAAGGTTATTGACATAGTTTCAAATCTAGAAAACAAAGGTATCGTAGTAGACATATATGATCCTTGGGTAGATAGGTCTTTAGCGAAAGTCGAGTACAACTTAGATTGTTTGAAAGAACTCAGTAATAAAAAACAATATAATGCCATTGTTTTAGCAGTTGCTCATAAACAATTCTCTGAATATAACAGAGATTATCTAAAATCATTTATGAAAGAAGATGCTATTATTTTCGATGTAAAATCTTTTCTCCCAAGAGAAGAAGTAGATGGAAGAATTTGATGAAAGTATTAGTTACAGGTAATGCTGGTTTTATTGGCTTTCACACAACTAAATATCTTTTGGAAAGAGGTGATGATGTTATAGGATTTGATGAATTGAATTCTTATTATGATGTTAAATTAAAGAAAGCAAGATTATTAGAACTTGAGAAAATTGCTGTAAAATGTAACGAAACTTTTGGAAGTAATTATTCATTTATTAAAGCTAATCTCGCTGATTTAAATTCTGTAGATAAATGCTTTCATGAACATCAAATAGATTACGTTATAAATTTAGCTGCGCAGGCGGGCGTAAGATACAGTATAGAAAATCCTCATGTTTATATTCAGAGTAATGTAGTTGGTTTCACAAATTTACTAGAAGCTTGCAGGCATAACCATGTGAAGCATTTAACTTATGCCAGTACAAGTAGTGTTTATGGTGCAAATACAGATTTACCTTTTAGTGAACGTAAGGGTGTAGATCATCCTCTTCAGATGTATGCAGCTACCAAGCGTTCAAATGAGCTATTAGCTCATAGTTATAGTAATCTTTATGATTTACCCACATCAGGATTGCGTTTTTTTACTGTTTATGGTCCTTGGGGAAGACCTGATATGGCTTTATTCCTGTTCACTGAAAATATATTGAAATCTAAGCCAATAAAGATATTTAATTTTGGAAATCATACAAGAGATTTTACTTATGTCGATGATATTGTAAGGGGAGTTGTATCAGTGAATGATATGCCAGCCTCACCCAATCTTATTTGGGATAGCAATAACCCTGATCCTTCTTCTAGTAAAGCTCCATTTAGGTTACTAAATATTGGAAACAATAATCCAGTAAAGCTTTTAGACTACATCTCAGCTATAGAGTCTGCATTAGGGATTGAAGCTATAAAAGAGTTTTTGCCTATTCAACCAGGAGATGTTCCAGATACATTTGCTGATGTAAGTCAGTTAGAAGAGGTAGTAGGTTATAAGCCTACCATATCAGTAAAAGAGGGGGTAAAGGCTTTTGTAGAATGGTATAGAACATATTATAAAAAATAAATTTATTAGAAAATTAAAAGTTAAATACAATATGAAAACATTAGTAACAGGAGGGGCAGGATTTATAGGGAGTCATTTAGTTGACGCTCTCTTAGAGATGGGGCATGACGTTGTTGTCTTAGACAATTTTAGTACAGGTAGACCAGAAAACTTATCTCATGTAGAAAAAAAAATAACGCTTGTTGAATGTGATATCTCAGAAATTGGTACTTGGACAAAGAATTTTCAAGATGTAGAAAAGGTTTTTCACTTGGCAGCACTGGCTGACATAGTTCCATCTATCGAGAATCCTTTGACTTATTATCAATCCAATGTAAACGGCACATATAATATAGTCGAAGCTTGCAGAGATTTTTGCATTGAAAAACTTGTTTATTCAGCTTCTTCTTCATGTTATGGAATACCAAGCTCTTATCCAACTTCTGAATTGAGTGAAATTAAACCACAGTATCCATATGCATTAACCAAATATCTAGGTGAGCAGATAGTTATGCATTGGAGCAAAGTTTATAAAGTGCCTGCTATATCTCTAAGATTCTTTAATGTATATGGCCCAAAATCAAGGACCTCTGGAACTTATGGCGCTGTATTTGGAGTCTTTTTAGCTCAAAAGCTTAATAAAAAACCCTTTACTGTAGTTGGTGATGGCAAACAAACAAGAGATTTTACTTTTGTTTCTGACATAGTGAGCGCTATAGTCTCTGCTTCATTTAGCCAAGTAAAAGATGAAATAATAAATATTGGCTCAGATAATACTTTTAGTATAAACCAGGTTGTGGAGTTGCTGGAAGGAGATGTAGTTTATGTTCCTAAAAGACCTGGTGAACCAGATTGTACATGGGCAGATATTTCTAAAGCAAAAGGTTTACTAAATTGGACACCTAAGGTAGGTATTGAAGAAGGCATCAGTAAGTTGCTTAAGGAAATTAATTATTGGTCTGAAGCTCCTGTTTGGGATGAAGAATCAATTTCAGTTGCCACAAAAAAATGGTTTGAATATTTAGGATAAGTTGTGATAAATAAAATAGTTTCTTTAGAAAAGTTAACTCAAATAGTTAGTTCAAATAAATCAGATAGTAAGACTATTGTGCATTGCCATGGAGTTTTTGATTTGTTGCATATAGGGCATATAAAGCATTTTCAAGAAGCAAAATCCTTAGGAGATATTTTAATAGTGACAATCACTCAAGATGAATTCGTTAACAAAGGTCCTGGTAGACCTGCTTTTCCAGCAGAACTTAGACTTGAAGCCATTGCTGCTCTTGAGTCGGTTGATTATGTAGCTTTAAATTATTGGTCATCAGCTGAAAAAGCTATTGAATTGCTTAAACCAAGCATTTATTTTAAAGGGCCTGATTATAAAAATAATAAAGATGATGTAACAGGAAAGATTAAAGAAGAAATAGAGGCTATTGAAGGGGTAGGCGGAAAGATTAAATATTCTACTGAAGTAACATTTAGCTCTAGTTCTCTTCTAAATAAATATGGGGATGTATACTCTGAATCTCAAAAGGATTTTATCTCCTCGGTGAGTGCAAATATCAACCCCTCTGAGGTTGGCAATCTTTTAGGAACTTTAAAAAATTTAAACGTTTTACTGATTGGTGAAACAATCATAGATGAATATGTTTTTTGTGAAGCTTTAGGTAAGTCAGGTAAAGAACCGGTATTAGCTTTGAGAAATATTTCAACCGAACAGTACCTTGGCGGAACAGCTGCAGTTGCTAATCATTTAGCTGATTTTTGTGATTCCATAACATTAATAAGTGCCTTGGGAGAATCGAGAGAATATGAAGAATTTGTTAATAAAAATCTTGCTGAAAATATTAAAGCAGATTTCATAAGTAAGGATAATTCACCAACTATACTAAAAAAACGATTTGTAGATAATTTAACTAATACAAAGACTCTTGGGGTTTATTCTATAAATGACGAGAATCTATCTTCTACTAATGAAAAGAATTTTAGGGGAATCATAGAGAAAAAGATATCTTCATATGATCTGGTTATAGTTACTGATTATGGTCATGGTTTAATTTCAGAAGCAACTGCTAAGTGGATCTCTGATCAAGCACCTTACATCGCTTTAAATGCTCAGATTAATGCAGCTAATAGAGGCTATCACACCTTAAATAAATATAATAAAGTTGATTGTGTGATTATAAATGAAGGTGAATTAAGGCATGAGCTTAGGAGTAGGGATGGTAATTTAGAAGATCTAATGAAGAATTTATCAGAAGAAATGCAAACAAAAAATCTGGTGGTAACAAGAGGAAATCAGGGAGCAACATTGTATAATAGTAAAACTAAGAAATTTATAACTTGTCCGGCATTTGCTTCAAAGGTGGTAGATAAAATTGGATCAGGGGATGCGATGTTAGCTCTTTTATCAGCTTCCTTGAGAGCTGGTTGTGATGAAAGTTTCTCGCTATTAATAGGTTCTTTAGCAGCAGCTCAATCTGTAGAAACAATAAGTAACAGTAAGTCTGTAAATAAAGAAATAATGTTGAAAACTATTCAACATGTTCTTAAGTAAGAAAATATTTAAAATTAATCACATAATTATACTAATCATATGAAGAAAATATTTATTACGGGTGGAGCTGGTTATGTAGGAAGTGTTTTAGTCCCTTTTTTATTGGAGAAAGGTTACCTCGTTACAGTTTTAGATTTGATGATGTATGGTGAAGAGGTTTTGGATCAACATCTTAATCTAACAAAAGTAAAAGGTGATATAAGAGATACTAAGCTTCTTAAAAATTTAATTAAAGATCATGAAGTAGTCATACATTTAGCATGTATATCAAATGATCCTAGTTTTGAATTAAATCCAAATTTAGGAAAATCTATCAATTTAGATGCTTTTAGACCTCTTGTTGAGATAAGTAAAGATTCAGGTGTATCAAGATTCATTTATGCTTCATCGTCTTCTGTGTATGGAGTTAAACAAGAAAAAAATGTCCATGAAGAAATGTCTTTAGAGCCTTTGACAGACTATTCTATATTTAAAGCGGATTGTGAAAAAATTCTAGCAGAATATGAATCATATGATTTCACAACTGTAACTATAAGACCAGCAACAGTTTGCGGGTATGCTAAGAGGCAAAGGCTAGATGTAGTTGTTAATATTCTCACAAATCTTGCATATCATAATCGTAAAATCACTGTATTTGGAGGCGATCAGTTAAGGCCGAATATTCATATAAAAGATATGGCTTTAGCATATTTAGCTTTAATTGAAGCACAAAAAGAAGATATTTCAGGTGAAATTTTTAATGCAGGTGATGAGAATTATTCAGTTTCTGAGTTAGCTGGAATTGTAAAGAAGGTTATTGGTGATGATGTAGAAACAATCATATCTGATTCTGATGATAATCGTTCTTATCATATTTCTTCTCAAAAAATTTTAGATCAGCTTGGATTCAAACCTTCCTTTTCAATAGAACAAGCTTCTTTAGATCTGAAAGAAGCCTTTTCTAAAGGATATTTACAAGATCCTTTGTCAAACCCAAAGTATTTCAATATTAAAACAATGCAACTTATAAATTTGGAGTAATTCATGAAAGTTAGATATTCTTATCTTGAACAGCAATTTAAAGATGCCGATGATCTTTGGCTTGATTTAAAGAATTTTGTTAAAACTGGAGACTTTACCTTAGGAGCTCCTTTGAAAGAGTTTGAAGAAAAATTTGCTGCTTTGATAGGCTCTAAGCATGCTATTGGAGTTAATTCAGGTACTGATGCTATCAAACTTTCACTTAAAGCCAAAGGTATTAAGGCGGGTGATGAAGTTATAACTACAGCGAATACTTTCGTGGCAACTGTAGGGGCTATTGCAGAGTTAGGAGCAATACCAGTATTTGTAGATTGTAATGATACTTTTTGCATGGACGTAGATCTTTTAGAAAGAGCAATTACAGAAAATACAAAGGCACTTTTGCCCGTTCATTTCACAGGTTACATGACTGATATGAGGAAATTATTACCTATAGCAGATAAATATAATTTACCAGTTATTGAAGATGCATGTCAGTCAATATTAGGAGCTATAGAGGGAAAAAATGCAGGTACTTGGGGAGATTCTGGAGCGTTTTCTCTTCATCCTTTAAAGAATTTAAATGTCTGGTCAGATGGTGGTTTAATAGTTACAGATGATGATGACATGGCATCTCAACTTTCCTTACTAAGAAATCATGGTCTCATTGATAGGGATACGGTTACTCTTCTAGGTTATAACTCTAGATTAGATACATTTCAGGCAGTTGTTGGGAATTGGTTAATTCCTCAAACTGAAGATATTGCTAATAAGAGAATTCTTAATGCATCTTATCTTGATAAGCATCTTTCGGAAATAAAACAGATAAGTATTCCTCCCAGGCCTGGAGACTTCAAAATTGTATATCATCTTTATATAGTATTTGCTGAACAAAGAGATAAATTACTGGAGAGATGTCTATTAGAAGGGATAGAAGCTAAAGTTCATTATCCTGTTCCAATATATAGGCAAAGTGCTTTGCAGCATTTAGGTTATTCAGAAGGGGACTTTCCAGTTACGGACAGTCATACTTCTAAGATTATAACTTTTCCTTGTGATCAACACATAGGTAGATCTGAGTTAGATTTCATTATTGATACCGTTAAAAATTTTTATAAGTAATACAATTGAAAATTCCATACGTTAACCTTTCTCTCCAGTGGCAGCAAGAGAAGAAGGAACTTCTTCCTCTAATCGATCAAGTTTTATCTAAAGGACAATTTGTAGGTGGAGAAGAAGTTGAAATATTTGAACATAATATAAGTAAGTTATGTGAATCAAATTTTGGCGTTTCATTCAATAGTGGAACTGATGCACTTATTGTTGGGCTTCATTTATTAGGAGTTAGCCCTGGAGATGAAGTAATTACACCACCTAATTCTTTCATTGCATCTACTTCTGCAATAACTCATCTTGGAGCAGTACCAATTTTTGTAGATGTTTTAAGAGATCAGAATATTGATCCATCTAAAATAGAAAAAGCGATTACAAAAAAAACTAAAGCTATAATGCCAGTCCATCTAACAGGTAGGATGTGTAGGATGGATGAAATTATGAGTATTGCAAATAAGTATTCAATACCTGTTATTGAAGATGCAGCTCAAGCTATTGGATCTAAATTTAAAGGACATATAAGTGGTTCAATTTCAGATGTTGGTTGTTTTTCAGGACACCCTTTAAAAAATTTAAATGCTTTTGGAGATGCAGGATTCCTAGTTACAAATAATAAAGATCTAGCTGAATCAGCAAAACTTATGTCTAATCATGGGTTGAAAAATAGAGATGAAGTTAATTCTTTTGGATTTGTTTCTCGGCTCGATACTCTTCAGGCTGCAATTTTAAATTATCATCTGAAAAATTTAGATAAAGTTATAAGTAAAAGAAGAGAAAATGCTTTGGTATATATAGAGAATCTTGATTCTTCCAATGTTTATTTTAATGATTTCCAGGAAGAGTATTTTGATACTTATCATACTTTTGTAATCCAGGTAGATAGAAGAGATGAATTAAAAGAATTCTTGGAATTAAAAGGAATAGGGTCTTCTATTCATTACCCTATCCCAATACATCTTCAGCCAGCTTCAGCTAAATTTAATTTAAAAGAAGGCTCATTTCCTATAACTGAAACACAAGCTAAGAAGATATTAACTTTGCCCATTAATCAGTACGTCACAGAGAATGAAATCAAATATATTTCTGATATGGTTAACAATTTTTTTAAGTAATTTTTAATAATGGAAAAAAATCTAAAAAAGCTATTCTTACAAATGCTAAGAATTAGAAGAGTTGAATTAAAGATAGCCGAACTCTATGAAGAACAAGAAATGAGGTGTCCTGTTCATCTATCAATAGGACAAGAGGCTGTTGCGGTAGGAGTTTGCTCTGCTTTAAAGAAAACAGATGTTATCTTAAGTGCCCATAGATCACATGCTCACTATTTAGCTAAGGGAGGAAATTTAAAAAGTATGTTGGGAGAGTTATATGGAAAATCAACTGGTTGTGCTCAAGGAAAAGGAGGATCCATGCATTTAATAGATCTGGAGGCGGGTTTGATAGCAGCAGTACCTATAGTTGGTAGCACTATTCCAATTGCCGTTGGTGCAGCTTTTGGTAATTCCATGAAAAATAATGGATCCCTTACAGCAGTATTTTTTGGAGAAGGAGCGACAGAGACGGGGGTATATCATGAAAGTCTTGGGTTTGCTGCATTACAAAAAGCACCTCTTATCTTTGTTTGTGAGAATAACCTTTATTCCGTTTATTCAAATTTAGAATCTAGGCAGTCTCCTTCTAGGGACAATTCAAAGATAGTTAAAGGTCATGGGGTACATTATATAAAGGGAGAAGGAAATGATGTTAGTTCAGTTTTTGATACAACATCAGAAGCGATAGATGTTATAAATAAAGGACTAGGACCAGTTCTTATTGAATTTGATACTTATCGTTGGTTAGAACATTGCGGCCCTAATAATGATGATAATTTAGGTTACAGACCAGAAAAGGAAGTTCTTGAATGGAAAAGAAGGTGCCCATTGGATTTTTTTCAAAATAAGCTAATTTTAGACGGCGAACTTACTTTAGAAGAAATCGAGATAGAATCTTTAGCTATAGATTTAGAGATAAAAGAAGCTTTTGAATTTGCGAAAGCAAGTCCTTTTTTAACTAAAGATAAGTTATTTGAATTTATTTATGCAGATTAATTTATAAAATTTTATGAGTTTAATTCATAGAAATCTAAAGTTTTTTGAAGCAATTCAGGAAGCTACATCTATTTCATTAGAAAAAGATTCTTCAGTTTATATAATAGGTCTTGGAGTGCCTGACCCTAAGGGAGTATTTGGAACAACTTCTGGGCTTCTAGAGAAATTTGGTCCCAAAAGAGTTTATGATATGCCTATATCTGAAAATGGAGTAACTGGTGTTGCAATTGGTTCTGCGTTAGTAGGTATGAGGCCCATTATAACTCATCAGAGAGTAGAATTTGCCCTTCTATCTATTGAACAGATTGTTAATCAAGCTGCTAAGTGGTATCACATGACAGCTGGCAAAAAGAATATTCCGTTGGTTATAAGGATGATTATAGGAAGAGGTTGGGGTCAGGGAGCCCAACACTCTCAAAGTTTAGAGTCTTGGTTTGCTCATATTCCAGGTCTAAAAGTGGTGATGCCTGCATCACCATATGATGCTAAGGGTTTATTAATTTCGGCTATAGAAGATAATAATCCTGTTATTTTTTTAGAACATAGATGGTTGCATAATACCTATGGTGAGGTTCCAGAAGGTTACTATAAAGTACCTATAGGAAAGGCTAAGATAGCTACTAAAGGAAAAGACATAACTATAGTTGCACATTCCTACATGACTGTAGAAGCTTTAAAAGCGGTTAAGATATTAAAAAAATATAATATCTCATGTGAAGTAATAGATTTGAGATCTTTGAGACCTTTAGATCAAGAGACGATTCTAAATTCTGTTAAAAAGACAAAAAGACTTTTAGTTCTGGATAATGGGTGGACAAAATATGGAGTTAGTGCAGAAATAATTGCAACTGTAGTAGAAAGTAATTCGACTATTTTAGCTTGTCCACCCAAAAGGATTGGAATTGAGGATGTACCAATTCCAAGTACTAGAGAATTAGCAAAGTTCTGTTATCCAAATCCAGTTAAGATAACTCAAGAGGTATTTAATGTGCTGGGTAAAGAGATTCCTTCTTTGGAAGAAGAGATGAATGATTTTCCGAGCGATATACCAGATCAGAATTTTTCAGGCCCTTTTTAAATTTTTTAATTACAACGGAGAAGACATGGGTATAGAGATTGATTTAATGAAGAATTATCCTAGGACTAAGAGAGATCCTAAGTCTAGAGCTGATTCTAAGACTGAAGAAGATAGAAGAATTGCTCGTAAGTACGATAAAGATTTCTTTGATGGTGATAGGAAATATGGCTACGGTGGTTATTCTTATAACTCAAGATTTTGGCAACCAGTAGTTCCAGATTTTATTAAATATTATTCTTTAGATAATAATAGCTCTATATTAGATATAGGGAGTGGAAAGGGTTTTATGCTGAGAGATTTCAAAGAAGCATTACCTGGATTACAAATAAGAGGCATTGATATATCGGAGTATGCTATTCAGAATTCTTTGGATGATATTAAAGGCTATCAAGATGTGGGTGATGCAAAAGATTTACCTTATGAAGATGATTCTTTTGATTTAGCTTTATCGATAGTTACTCTTCATAATTTACCTAGAGAAGAATGCGCTCAGTCTTTGAGAGAAATTACGAGAGTAAGTAAAAATAGTTTTATAACACTCGATGCTTATTCTAATGATGAAGAAAAAAGTGCGATGAATGATTGGAACCTTACGGCTTTAACAGTTATGCATGTTGAGGAATGGAAGTTATTCTTCGAAGAAAGCGGGTATACAGGTGATTATTATTGGTTTAAACCTTAGTTAATAGTTAGGAAAAAATTATGAAATTTAAATCTGCTGTTCTTTTACATTCAAAAGAACCATTAATTATAGAAGATATAGAGATAACAACTGCTTTGAAAGCAGGACAAGTACTAGTAAAACTTGATTCTAGTGGTGTTTGTGGAGCACAAATAAATGAAATAGATGCGGTTAAAGGCGAAGATAAGTTTTTACCTCATCTACTAGGACATGAGGGTCATGGAAAAGTTATGGAGTGTGGAGATGGTGTTAAGCATGTAAATGTAGATGACCAAGTAGTTCTTCATTGGAGAAAATCAAAAGGTATTGAATCAGAAACTCCGGTGTACAAAAGCAAAGCTTTAGGAAAAATTAATGCTGGTTGGGTCACCACATTCAATGAATATGCCATAGTTTCTGAAAATAGGTTAACAAGCATTCCAAATCACATAAAGAAAGATCACGCAGCTCTTTTAGGTTGTGCCGTGACTACAGCTATGGGAACCTTAATGAATGACGCTAAAGCAAAAGTGGGTGATTCTTTAGTAATCTTTGGTAGCGGAGGGGTGGGCTTAAGTTTAATACAATTCGCAAAATTATCTGGATGTTACCCTATTGTTGCTGTTGATATATATGAAGATAAGCTTTTAAAAGCTAAAGAATTAGGGGCTACTCATGTTGTAAACTCAACAAAAGAAAATTTTGAAATGAGTGTTTTAGAGAGCAATAAGAATTTGAAGTATGACATTTGTATTGATAATACAGGCCTACCTCATATATTGAAGACTGCTTATAATTTAACCTCTCCCGAAGGAGGGAAAACAATTATGGTAGGTGTTATGGATAAAAAAAATTCTCTAGATATTTGGACTTATCCCCTTCATTTCAATCAAGAATTAATAGGTTCCTCAGGAGGTCAATGTGATCCATCTCAAGACATACCTAAAATTATTAAATTGCTGGATAACAACATGTTGAACCTAGAAAGGTTAATAGGAGGATCCTATAATTTAGAGCAAATTAATCAAGCTATAACAGACCTTAGGCAAGGATCTGTGTCAGGCAGATTAATGATATATTTATAAGATAATTTTTGATGTTTTTTAAGAAGATTATTTTGGTTATAGCTCCTTTTATTAAATTTATTTTAAACCTTTTTTTTATTCCAATTGTCCTGTTCATAAAGTTACTTCACCCTATATATCCCGTAAGACTAGGTACTTTTTATGCTGATCGTATAGGTCATTTTGTAGAAGATTCAGGCCATTTGCTTGCAGAAAAACATATAACCGGAACAAAGTCATTAGATTTATTTTATATTCAGGGCCCTATTTGCAATAAGCAAGTACAACTTATGATTAAAAGATCTTTCCATGTTTATTGGTGGGTAAAGTTTCTGATAGGAGCTAATAAAATGCTACCTAATTGGCAATTGAATTACCTGACAATGCCTAAGGAGGAAGGTTCTTTTGATAAATATGGATTGTATTGGCAGACAAAAGATATACCAAAAGCTTATTTATCATTCATTAAGAAGGAAGATATAAAGGGAAATAATTTTTTAGAGAATTTAGGATTAAGATCTGGAGATAAATTTATTTGCCTGATAGTTAGAGATTCTGCATATTTAGAATCACATGCAGCTAAGTATATGGATTGGGGATACCATGATTTTAGAGATAGTAATATAGATACGTATAATGATGCAGTTAAAACACTCATAGATAAAGGGTATTGGGTTTTTAGAATGGGTAAGAAGGTAAAAAAACCACTTAGTTTTAAACATGATAGAGTGATAGATTATCCTTATCATCCAGATCGTTCTGATTTACTGGATATTTGGTTAGTTGCAAACGCTTATTACACAATATCTAATTCCACAGGCTTAGATGCAGTTGCAGAAGCCTTCAGAAGACCTATTCTTTATTTAAATGCTATGACCCATGCTGATTTCCGTTCATCTCAAAATTGTCTTTGGGCACCTAAGCACCTTAAATGGGTAAAAAGTAAAAAATATCTAACTTTAAAAGAAACACTTTGCAACAATTATCGTCTTACAAATGATTACTCAAATAAAGGGATTGAGGTAGTTGATCTTCTTTCTTCAGAGATTAAAACAATAACTCTAGAAATGGAATCTAGATTAGATGGTTCATGGAAATACTTAAATCATGAAGATTCTGATCAATTAAGGTATAAAAGCATATTGTATAAATGGCCGGGTGACCAAGTTTTTCACAGCTACGTTAATAAAAAAGCAAGAATTAGTTCTTGTTATCTAGAATCTAATCCAAGGTATCTCTCAGAAAATTTTTAGAAAACTGATATGTATAATCAAATGTTACAAGATCTATATAAAGAAAATGGAAAAACTTTTCTATTCATTATAGTTTTGATGATTCTGGTCGGTTTTCTTCAAGCAACGGCAGTAGTTGGTATTATGCCTTTAGTAGATCTTATTTTGAATGAAGATCTAAATGAAGCTAGTCCAGTCACTTTATATATATCGGAAGCAATAACTTCATTCAATCTTCCAGTAACAATAGGAACGCTTGGTCTTTTCTATCTGATAATGGTTCTGTCTAAAAGTTTAATACTTTTATACCAAGAATATGTTACAGCTAATTTCTTAATGAAGAAAATGAGTAATTTAATTCATAATGAATACAATTCTTTCATCGAAGCTTCTTGGACTTTCTTTGGTTCAAAACAATATGGCACTTTATCTAATACTGTTGTGGGGGAAACACAAAAAGCCATCATAGCTTATGAATGCTTAGCTGTGCTTGCTGCGTCTAGTATAGGACTTCTATTTTATATTGCATTAGCTCTAATTATTTCATGGAAGTTAACGTTACTATCTTTATTTTGTGTATTTATTATCTTCACACCTTTATCTTTATTAGATAGATATGTTTATAAAATAAGAAAGAGGCATACAGAGGCCTATAATAATCTTCAGTCCTTAGTCTATGACACTTTAAATGCTATAAAACTTATTATAGGCTTTAGCAAACGCGAAGCTTCAAAAAAGAAATTAAGACCGATTACAGAAGTAGTTATTGAAACAGGTGTTAAATATACTATTGTAAGAGTTTTTATATCATTAATTACTGAACCTTTAACGATTATAGTAGTTCTCGTTTCAGTTATAGTGGGAATAAATTATATTGGCCTTTCTTTAGGGACACTGTTTGGTTTCTTATATGCCGTAAATAGAATAGTTTGGCAGGGTCAAATAATAGTGGCAAAAAAGAATGAATTATTTGCAAGTCAACCATCGTTTGATCAAATCTATTCTTTAAAAGAGGAGTCTGACAAGGCAAAAGAATCAACAGGAGCAAGCTTGATAGACAGCCTTAATGAATCTATTCAGATCAAAGATCTAACATTTAGTTATAATAATTCTGAAGCAATTCTAAGTAATATTTCTGTTCTTATTAATAAAGGAGATATGGTTGCAATTGTTGGTCCTTCTGGATCAGGTAAATCTACACTAATAGATTTAATCATGGGTTTTCAGAATACTCTTAAAGGCTCAATACTGATTGATAATCAGGATATTAAAACTATTGATCTGCATTCTTGGAGAGAAGTAATCGGTTATATTCCTCAACAGCCCTTTTTATTTAACGCTTCATTAAAGGATAACTTGATTTGGGCTAAAGAGAATGCTTCAAATGAAGATATTAAAAAAGCTTGTGATTTAGCTAATGCTACAGAGTTTATTTCTCAATTAGATGACGGCTTTGACACAATTTTAGGAGAAAGAGGCGTAAAGATTTCTGGGGGTCAGGCCCAAAGATTATGTTTAGCAAGGGCATTGTTGAAGGATCCTAAAATACTTATTCTTGATGAAGCTACAAGTTCTCTTGATAGTCATTCAGAGAAAATGATTCAGAGTTCAATAGAATATTTATCTGGAAATACAACTATAATCTCAGTTGCTCATCGTCTTTCAACAATAAGACAAGCTAACAACATATATTACCTGGAAGGAGGTAGAGTTCAAGAAAGCGGCTCTTTTGAAGAATTAATGTCTTTAGAGAAGGGTTTCTTTAAGGCAGCTTCTAAGCTTCAGGGGCTTTAGAAACACAAGGTTTTATTTTTAAGGATATATTTTTTGTCATGACAGCTCAAAATAAACCTATTTTTACTATAGTTATAGATGTTTATTTCAAGTTACATCTTTTTAAGTTATCTATTGAAAGCATTCAAAAACAAACTTATAAGAATTTAGAAATCATAGTGGTCAATAATGGTGCTGATCAAGAAATTACAAATTACATTAATTTATTATCTAAAAAAGATAGTCGGATCAAAATATTACACTACCAAAAAAATCTATATGATGAAGATAATCCTGCATTAGCCTGGGAGATAATGTTAAATGAAGCTCTTTTTAATCTCTCAACAGGAGAGTACTTTTTTTATCAATCTTATGACGATAAGTTAGCTGAAGATTATATTGAAAGAATGGTAAATCTGTTCTTAGAAAATGAACAGTGTATTACAGCAGCAGGCAGATCTATTTCTATGGATATTCTAGGAAGGCCTAATAAAAGTGAGCTTAATGAAATTGAGAGCGTATCTCGTAATATATACATGGATGGCTCTGAATTTATATTGGGGCTATTGTCTAAACATGATGAAGCATTTTCTTCTCCTGGAGGAGCTACTTTATTTTCTTACAGGAGAAAAGATCTTATAGACTATGGGGGTTACGATAGGTGCACAGATGCAAGCCATTTATATGGGATTATTCCTTTTGGAATTACAGGCTATGACAGGGAAGCCATTCAATTTTGGAGAAGACATGATTACCAACTGAATAAAGAATGGACAAAGCGAGGTTACACTTCGGCTAGGGAAACTTTCGATATGTTAGAAAACTCTCAGATCAAAGAGAGATGGGATAAATTTTTTCCAGAACAAACAAATTTTGTGATGGAAAGCATAAGAGAATCTCAGTATTTAACTTCTGCTAATTGGTTTGCTGTAAATTTATGTCGTTTTAACTTACGGGGTTCTTTATTTACTATCTGGGAGTTAGGGTTTCGTCCAAGATTTTGGGCTCTTCTTCCAAATCAGATATGGAAGAATAAGAAGTGGGTGCTTTTAACTATAGCTTATTTCATGGAGCCTTTAATCTCCAAATTAATAATTTTTTTAGAAAATAATTTATCTTTTCCCAAAGAAAGAATACCTGGGATTCGAAAATTAAATGATTTATATAAGAACTTTGATTCAAATTTTTTAGAGAAACATAAAGACCCGTGAGAATAAACTTTAAAAAACTGATATTATTCTCAGAAATTTATTAAAATATTTTAGAAATTATGGATAGAAAATTTTTAGAAAAATATTTCCAAGACTTCTCAAAACTTATTGAGCCTAATGAAGATGTAATGAATCTTCTGCTTTCTCTTAAAGATGCTATTCTCAAAGTACAAGCCAATAAAGGTAAAACACTTATTTTTGGGAATGGGGGTAGTGCTGCTATGGCTAGTCATTTTAGTGTAGATCTAACAAAGAATGCAGGAGTAAGGTGTGTAAACTTTAACGAAGCAGATTTGATTACATGTTTTGCCAATGACTATGGTTTTGAGAATTGGATAGCTAAGGCAGTAGAATTCTATGGAGATCCTGGAGATTTACTTATTCTAATTTCATCAAGTGGCAATTCAATTAATATGCTTAAAGGTGCAGCATCAGCAAAAAAATGCAACTTTGCTTGTATTTCTACCTTTTCAGGTTTTTTAGAAGATAATCCCCTGAGATCAGCAGGAGATTTGAACATATGGGTTGATAGCAAGGCCTATAATTATGTAGAAAATATTCATCAGATGTGGCTTTTAGCTTTGGTTGATTTGATCATAGGAAAAACAGAATATTCAGCGTAACTATAATTTTTCTTCTGTTTTAGTCTATTATTTATTGAAATTATCAATTTATTTAGTGCAATAATATGTTTGACTTAGTCTTTTACTATTTATTAAAAGCAGCTTCATTCTTTAGGGAAATAGGATAAGATAGCCTTTTTATCAAAAATATAGAATATGATTAGTAATTTCAAGAATCCAACCTTTATAAAAGGTTTTAAGTTATTTCTAAGTGTTTTTTCTGAATCTTATAGAGTGATAGCGCTCTCAACATTTACTGGACTCATTATTGGGTTCTTATACTCAACAACTTTGACACCACTATTCTCCGTTACAGTAGTAATAGCTCCTAATGATATGACCAGTTCACAAGAATCTTCATCAACTTCTGATGTTATTGGGGCTTTATTGGGCTCTAGGAAATATAATTTTGAAGGAGGTAAACTAGATTCCTTTGTACAGGTTATGTACTCCTATCCAACTGCTAAGATTCTTTGGGATCAGGGGTATGATAAGATTTTCTTTGCATCATCTTTTAATGAAGATGAAGGTAAATATCTTATGGGAGAATTTTCATTTTCAGAAAAGGTTAACGCCTGGATATTAGGTTATGATGTTAATGCTGCTAATAGAGAGATTGGTCCGTCTAATTTGAGGCCAATAATAAGGGACAATCTAACAACAAAACTGCCTCGTACTCTAGACTCTGGTAGAGTTATTATGCAAACCACTGATCCTGCATTTGCTGGTAAGTTTATAATGGATGCTTTACTGGCAGCTGATCAAAGTTTAAAAGAAGAAAAAGTTTCATATGCCAACAGTCAAATTGATTTTTTGAATAATAAACTTCTCACCGTGACAGATATAGATATCAGGAATGTATTAAATGATTCATTAAAGATGCAGTATATGGAAATTGCATTTGCGTCTTCTGATTTACCTTATGCAATCAAAATCGTTGAACCTCCTGTTACCTCTTCATCAATAGTAAGTCCGAATCTAGAGTTTATTTATAATCTATTCACTCTCCTGGGCTTTTTATTTCCTGTGGGTATTCTTTTTGTAAGGAAGCTTTTTAATCAAAACTCTTCCTAAATATTGTTCTCTTTAGACTCAGTAGGGTTCTTAATAACAGATTTTAATCTTTTCTATGTGTTATCTGAGATAGCTAATTATATTTACATCTTAATAATTTTAGTTTTTTTAACTTCTTTTAAATTGTTGGATAAGGATTATTTTATTTTCTGGGCTTTTTATTTGGCTACACCTCTTTTGGTTAATTATATTTTATTCCATCCTTCGTATATGGGTGATCAGGAAGCATATGTGCAAGGGGTCAATGACTTTATATCAGAAGGTTTTTTGAGTCTTAGTGGTTTTACTTCTCAGGTATTGGGTTATCAGCTTAAGATATCTACAGCCATTTTGTCTTTTGTCCCAATGGTTTCTTATCTATCTGTTACATCTATTGGGTTTATAAATAAATTAATGGTACTTATTCTATTACTCTTTTTGAGCAGAAAAATAGATCAAAAGAACTTGATGTATTTCTTTATCGTGCCTAGTTTTATTCTATATTCTTCAGTAGGTTTGAGAGATGTATTAATAATGGTTTCTATAACTCTCTTTCTTTTTTCATTAGTGGAGAGAAGGTTTTTAACCTCTCTCTTTTTTGCATTAATAGTTATTTTTATTAAGATTCAGCTAGGCTTAGGGTTATTAATTTCTTGGGCCTTGATGTTTATCATAAGGGCAGATATATCTATTATACGTTTGCAAATAGGAGCTTTGATAGCAGTAGCCGCTGCCATTCTTCTTTTTGGTAGCTACGGAGAGTTACTCAATATATACAGGTATGCTTTTGCATTAGAAGACTGTCCTGGTTCTTATTATTTTTGCACTAGTGTTGATCCAGAAGCCTTGAGGATAAATAGTGGTATTGGTCTTATATGGCTAGTAATTTCAAGCGTCCCTTTATTTCTTCTTAAACCTTTACCTTGGGAAATATCAGGTATTTTTCAATTACTGACTTTTATAGAAGTTTGCGTTATGTATTACTTTTTCTACGTATTCGTTATAAAAAGTAAACTATATATTAGTAATACTTTTTGGATAGTAGTTACTTCTCTTGCAATTAGTACTGCATTGTTAGCTGTTACATCTTTTAATTTAGGGACCCTTTCTAGATATAGATTTGAATTGTTATGGCCCTATTTGATGGTAATTTATTTTCTTTATATAAAACATGAATCTTCTAAAGAACCAGAAGCAGCCTGATATTCTTTTTGTTGTTAATGATTTTAGCTTTTTAAGAAGCCATAGACTAAACCTTATTAACTATCTTATTAAGAAGGGCTTACACATATCTTTGGCTACTAATCTATCAAGCTGCTCTGAATTAGAACTTAAATCTCTCCATGCTACATTTCAGGACGTGGTAGATTTTAGAGATAATAGATCATCAATTAATCCTTTATCTAATTTAATAAGTCTTATAAAACTTTTTTTAATTATTAAAAGGGTAGCACCTAAAAAGTTAAGTCTGGTTTCACCAAAACCAATCATTTTAGGAGGTTTGGCTTCACTCTTTCTTGATATAAAGAAAGTTTTTTTTACTATAAGTGGAATGGGTTATGTTTTTATAGACCAATCTTTGAAGGCTACTTTCTTAAGAAAGCTAGTGCTTCTGCTGTATAAAATTATTTTTAGTCCAAAACATTCTACTGTCATTTTCCAGAATTCTGATGATAGGTCTATGTTTTTAGATAAAAAAATTGTCCTTAGATCTAAGAGTTTAGTAATTCAGGGGAATGGAATTAATATGTCTAGTTTCAATAGAAAATCAAAATATCCTGAAAAACTTACTTTTTTATTTGCAAGTCGTTTATTAATAGATAAAGGTATATGCGAGTATATAAAAGCATTAGAGAGTATTGATAATAAAAATGTAATCTTTAAGGTAGCAGGCGGAATTGACGAAAAGAATCCTAATAGCTTAACTTTATCTGATTTAGATATTTTAGAATCTAATAAGAGAATTGATTACATAGGTAAAGTAGATTATCAAGATATGCCAGCCTTATTAGAATCAGCTCATATTTTTGTACTTCCTTCATATAGGGAAGGTCTTCCCCAAGTAGCTTTAGAAGCTGCAGCATGCTCTATGCCTCTTATTTTAACTGATGTGAATGGATGTAGGGATTGTGTTATAGATGGAGTAGGAGGTTTCTTAGTTAATTCTCATGATTGGAAAGATTTGAGAGAAAAAATTAATTTTTTTATTCAAAATTCTGAAAAAGTAGAATTGATGGGTAATAAATCTCGTCAGTATGTAATGAATAATTTCTCGGATACTGTAGTCCACAAAAGGTTCTTTGAACTTTATTCGGCTTAGGATTTTAAGGTTTAAATAATATAATGCCATTTGGGTAGATCAGAAAAATAGTTATGAAGAATTTATCAATTTTAGAAAGAAGAAATTAAAAGATGTGTGGAATTAATGGATGTCTCCATTTTAAAGAATTTTCATACTCTTTAGAAGAATTTTCAAAAGCAACCAGCATTTTGAATAGAAGAGGCCCTGATTCTAGCGGCATCAGTGAAGATATCCTTGATAGATTTGTCTTAAAGATGGGTCATCAACGCCTTTCAATTATAGGTATTGATGAAACTGGAAATCAACCAATGGTTTCCTTAAATGATCTTTTTTCCATAGTTTATAATGGTGAGATATATAATCATCTAGAACTTAGAAATAAATTAAACTCTAAATCTAATATTCAGTGGAAAGGTACTTGTGATACAGAGACGTTAATTAATTTATTAGAATATGATTCCTTAGATAATGTGTTAGATCAGCTCGAAGGTATGTTTGCTTTTTGTATCTTTGATAGAACTCATCAGAGAATTACATTCGTTAGAGACAGATCTGGCGAAAAGCCTCTTTATTTATCAACAGGAAATAAATTTTTAGGGTTTTCTTCAGACCTAAGTTCTTTGAAAAAAACTCCAGATTTCTCTAGCTCTTTGAATAATATCGCTATAGAGAAATATCTACAGCATAATTATATCCCTTCTCCATGGACAGTTTATGACCATAGTTTTAAGCTCCCCGCTGGTTCTTATTTAACCATAGATCTAAAAGAGTTTATCCCTAAGGCTTTTTCTACATTCGATGAACTAATTAATGCAAATGGTGTCATTTTTAAGAAATGGTGGTCTCTTAGTAATGCTTACAATCTTAAGAATGCAAACTTATCATTCTCAGATGATGAGGTTGTAGATCAAACAGAAGAACTTTTAGAAGAATCAGTTACCAATCAGTTAATTTCAGATGTTCCTTTAGGGGCATTCCTTTCTGGAGGTATTGATTCTAGTCTTATTGTAGCCATGATGAGAAAAAATAATAAAATTACTAAGACCTTTACTGTTGGTTTTAATTTTTTAGATTATGATGAATCTATTTATGCAGAAAAAATAGCTAAGTATCTTGGTAGTGAACACACAACTTATGTTTGTGGTAAACAAGACGTTTTAGATATAATTCCTCAATTACCAATTTCCTTTAGTGAACCTTTCGCAGATTCATCTCAAATCCCAACTATGCTGGTTTCAAAATTAGCAAGACAGGAAGTAAAAGTTGCGTTAAGTGGTGATGCTGGAGATGAATTATTTGGAGGTTACAACAGGTATTTATTAGCTTATAAGTATTGGAGGTATATAAAGCACCTCTCACCTGGCATGAAAAAATCTTTAATTTTTATAGCAGAAAAATTTCCAAAGAAATTTCTGTCGATATTATTCTCTTTGACTCCTTTGTCTTCTGATTTATCAGGCTCTTTGGAAGTAAGACTTGAGAAAGTGTTAAATAAATTAAAGGTAATAAAAGATCCAGCTTCATTCTATCAATCCATGGTGACAGAGTGGACTAGGGAATCAAATATAGTAGATTTTAAAGATAAAGAAGAATTTCACCATCAAAATTTATTTAGTAAAAGTTCAAGACTCACATTTGAAGAAGCTATGATGCATACTGATTTTGAGACTTATCTTCCGGATGATATCCTATGTAAAGTGGACAGATCTTCTATGTTCTCAAGTTTAGAAGCTAGAGCTCCTTTTTTATCAAAAAAATTGATAGAATTTTCTTATTCTTTACCTCTTAAATATAAGATAAGGAATGGTCAAACAAAATGGGTATTAAGAGAAGTTTTAAGAAAACATATACCAGAAGAGTTATATGACAGACCTAAACAAGGCTTTGGTATACCAATAAGCATCTGGATGAGGTCTGATCTAAAAGATTGGGTCAATGATTTGCTATCGGAAGAAGTTTGCAATAAACATGGCTTATTCAATTTTAATGAGGTTAAGAAATTAAAAGATGATCATTTTAGTGGTAGCTTTAATCATGAGCATAAATTATGGTCAATTCTGCAATTTAATCAGTGGCATCAAGAGAATATGAGCTAGTATTCAATTTAGGCTATTATACTTTTGTAATCTAATTAAAGAATTGATAAGTTATTTTTAATAGGGATTTAAGAATTAAATAAAAAGAATAATGAGAGTATTAGTAACAGGAGCTTCAGGCTTTGTTGGGAATTTTCTTATACACCAAGAAACACCTGGCATTACTTATAGAGGAGCTTACAGAAGTCAAATAGAAGAATTCTCTTCTTCATATGACGCTACTTTTGTTGGGGATATAGATGGAAGAACTGATTGGAAAGAATCGCTCCTTAACATGGATGCTATTATTCATGCTGCAGGTAGAGCTCATATTATGAATGATTCTTCTAAGAATCCAGGTAGAGAATTTTCTAAGGTAAATGTTGAGGGAACCATTAATTTAGCTAAACAGGCTCTTAAAAAAGGTATTAAGAAATTTATATTTATTAGCTCTGCAAAAGTGTGCGGAGAAAATTCAGTTTTAGGTAGACCTTTTAGTGCTAGTCATGCGATTAATCCAGTTGGACCATATGCTATTTCTAAGTCTCAAGCAGAAATATCTTTACGAAAATTATCTTCTGAAGAAGGTCTAGACCTTACAATAATTCGTCCTGCTCTAGTTTATGGGCCAGGCGTAAAAGCTAACTTTTTAAGTATTATGAAATGGGTAAATAAAGGTTTGCCATTGCCTTTCGGGTCAATTAATAATGCTAGGAGTTTTGTATCCATCTACAATCTAGCTGATTTAATAAATACTTGTCTAAAGAATCCTCATTCTGTAAATCAAATTTTTTTGGTAAGTGATGATGAAGATCTATCTACAAAAGAATTAGTAATTAGACTTTCAAATGCTTTTAATATTCAGCCAAGACTGATATCCATAAACCCAGATTACTTGATTTGGCTTTCTAGTCTTATAGGTAAAAAAGATGTTGCTTCTAGATTATGTCAATCTTTCCATTTGGATATATCAAAAACCAAGGAGACTTTAGGTTGGAAACCAAAAATGAATTTAGATGAAGGATTTAAGAAAACAACATTGCATTTTAATCAAAATTAATTTTTTAAATTTAATATTAGTACTTTAGATGTTTTTTTTATTGATTATTTGTTCAGCTTTATTAACTTTAATTTTGGGAGGAATATTCTACAGGTATAACAATATTCCTAATTTAATAGACGTTCCTAACTCTAGAAGCTCTCATGCAACTCCTACATTAAAAGGAGGTGGTGTTGTAATTATGTTTACTTTCATTGCTTTTTTAATGGGTCTTTATTATTTAGATATACTGAGCTCAAAAATCTATTTTGATCTAGTTATATGTAGCTGTGTTATAGGCATAGTGGGTTTTATGGATGATATAAAAGAAGTTAATCCTAGAATTAGATTGGTAATACATTTTTTAACAGCTGCAATAGGTCTATACCTATTAAATGGCTTTAAAGAAGTATTATTTTTGGGAGATACCGTTAATCTTGGCCTTTTAGGAAATATTTTAGCTATGATTTATATAGTTTGGTTTCTAAACTTATATAATTTCATGGATGGTATAGATGGCATAGCTTCTTTGCAGGCTATAACAGTTTGCGGTGCTTTTGCCTTTATTAACTTTTGGATATTCCCTTCTTTTGATCTCTGGAAAGTTTCTTTGCTTTTTACTAGCTGCATTTTAGGTTTTTTATATTGGAATTTTCCAAAAGCTAAAATATTCCTAGGGGATACAGGTAGTGGATTTATAGGACTTTTCTTAGCTCTCTTTTCTATAGAAGCTTCAAATAATCAGCCAGTATTATTATGGGTTTTTTTAATTTTAATGAGTGTATTTTTAGTAGATGCTACTTTAACTTTGTTTTATAGAATTTATAATAATGAAGTCATATTCAAAGCGCATTCAAGTCACGCTTACCAAAAGGCTGCTACTATCTTTAATTCTCATATTTTAGTGACTAAGTTTATTTGTTTGATAAACCTTTTATGGCTATTTCCCATGGCTTTCTTAGTAGCCTTAGGTCTTATTCAAGGTATAGTTGGTTTGGGGATAGCAATTTTTCCTTTAACGCTGTTATTTATTTATCTGCAGTTAATACCGAATAGTGAATAATTTCAAAATTATAATAAGATTAATAGTAAAGAGATGAAAATCAGTTATAAAAGTTTAACAAAAAGAGTTCTTAACCTTAATAGGCTCTTTAAGAATATTATTACAGCTTTTGTGGATTATATCATTCTGGTTTCGAGCTTGTGGCTTAGTCTTTATTTAGTAAATCAAAGTTATCTTTATTCTAAAGAATTGTGGCTAAGTTTCTTTATGCCTTTTTTAGCGATTCTTATATTTTTTAAATTTGATCTCTATAGAAGTGTTATCAGATTTATTAGTTTTAGAGCATTTTGGGAAATTGTTAAAGCAGTGTCTCTATTTATAGTAATTTTAGGTCTTACTATTTTTATAACACCCTTTTTTGATTTTTTGAGTTATGGAGTTTTGATTAATTATTGGGCTTTAACTCTATTGTTCATTTGCGGAGTAAGAATGTCTGCAAGTTGGATTCTTTCTAATCAGATTTCTCCTTCTTCAAGAGTTTTAATTTATGGTGCAGGTTCTGCAGGTTTACAATTAGCAACAGCACTCAAATTTAGTAAGGAAATGAAACCTGTAGCATTTTTGGATGAAGATATTTCTTTCCAGAAGTCATTTGTAAATGGACTTGAAGTATTTTCTCCTTCGGAATTAACAAATGTAATTGAGAAGAAGCAAGTTCAAGAAGTTTTGATAGCAATCCCTTCTGCTGGTCGATCTGTTCTTAAGAGGATTTTAAAGGATATAGAGAAATATCCTATTAAAGTTAGAGTATTACCAGGTGTAGCTGAACTAGCATTAGGTAAAGTTTCAGTATCTGAGCTTAAAGAAGTGGAGATAGAAGATTTATTAGGAAGAGAAGTAGCCCTCCCTAATCAGACTCTTTTAGAACAGAATATTAAGAATAAGGTAGTTATGGTTACTGGGGGTGGGGGTTCGATAGGCTCAGAGCTATGTAGACAAATAATAAAACATCAACCTTCATCATTAATACTTTTTGATGTTTCAGAGTATTCTATCTACAGCATTGAGAAAGAATTGAGGGATTTAAATAGGTCTATACCAGTAATCCCTCTTTTAGGAAATGTGGCTGATAAAACTAGAGTTATTGATATTTGCCAAACATTTAAAGTAAATACCATTTACCATGCGGCAGCATATAAGCATGTACCTCTAGTAGAGATGAATCCAATAGAGGGAATAAAGAATAATATATTTGGAACTTTACATTGTGTTGAGGCAGCGATTGAGTCACATGTAGATACATTTGTTTTAATTTCAACTGATAAAGCTGTAAGGCCAACAAATATTATGGGTGCTACAAAAAGATTCTCGGAGTTAATCTTGCAAGCTTTAGCCTCTCAAAATAGAAATTCATCTGAGAAAAGCACTTTGATTACAATGGTAAGGTTTGGAAATGTTCTAGATTCTGCAGGTTCAGTAGTTCCACTTTTTAGAGAGCAAATAAAGAATGGCGGACCTTTAACAATAACAGATCCTGAGATAATAAGATATTTCATGTCAATTCCTGAAGCAGCTGAGTTGGTTATCCAAGCTGGAGCAATGAGCTCTGGAGGTGAGGTTTTTGTTCTTGATATGGGCGAGCAAATTAAAATAATTGATTTAGCTAAAAGAATGATAAGGCTGAGCGGCATGGAAGTTAAAGATGAAGATCATCCTAAAGGAGATATAGAAATAGAAATAACTGGATTAAGGCATGGAGAAAAATTATATGAAGAGTTATTGTTAGGTAATGAACTCATCCCTACTCAGCATAAGAGAATATTCCAAGCACATGAAGAAGGAATACCTTGGACTAAAATTAAATCTATATTAGATGAGTTAAATCTTGCTATTCAATCAAGGGATCAGGATCTTATAAGAAATATCATGATGGAATCATCTACAGATTATAGTCCCACCAAAGAAATACATGACTTATTACATGCTCATCAGAATAAAGATGTATAAATTTTGTGTTTAACTTAATAACTTCAGTTGAAGATCTAGAGTTTCTTTCAAAAGAATTGTCCGCTTCAGAGGCCATAGCTGTTGATACTGAATTTAGAAGGACTAGTAAGGAACATATTGAATTATCATTAATCCAGATTAATGATTCTCAGGAGACTTATATAGTAGATTGTCTAGTTATAAAAGATACTTCTAGTATCTCTACTGTTTTTGAAGATGATCGAACAATAAAAGTATTACACTCTTGTAAAGAAGATATTGAGGCTATTAATTCCTGGACTGAAGGTGGAATAAATAACATATATGATACTCAACTTGCAAATGCTTTTCTTGGACATGAGCTTTCAATAAGCTACCAAGCTATTGTTAAAGAAGAGTTTGGTGTTACTTTAAAGAAAGAAGAAACAAGGTCTAACTGGATACGAAGACCTTTGAGAGAATCTCAATTAAATTATGCCGCAATGGACGTAGAATATCTGTTAGAAATCTATGAGAGTCAAGTTAAGAAATTAAAGTTAGATGGTAAAGATCAATGGCTAAAAGAAGAAACTGATTTAATAACAAAAAATCTATTAAAGAGAATAGATACGATTAATGAAGATGAAAATAATCTAATCCCCATTTCAAAGTCAGAAGTTACTCTTGTTCTTTCTAAGTTTAATACGATAATTGATAGAGCAGCTGAATCTAATTTCATCAATAAAACTCTTCTTTTTTCAAAGAAGAGTCAGAAAGATTTTTTAAAAGAGTATTTTGCAATAGGACTGGAGGCTGCAATGTCGACAAAAGGAAAGTGGAGAAGAATATTGATTTATGATGAAATGTACGAGATGTTTTCCAGCCTCTCTTTTTAGTTGTGGACTATATATTTTTTTGGTTTGTATATCTTATATTCTCCCTCTTCTTAGCCTTTTTTGTCTCTAAATTTTTTCATCCTAAGAAAAGAAATTACGCACTAATCTTAACTTTTATTTTTTTAATAACTCCTTGGTTTGTTGAAGCTGATAAAAATAATTTAAGTCCTGCAATATTGATTTTTTTATTTGATATTTTGCTAGAAAATTCATTTAGTTATAGGTCTTTGAGGCCATTGCTGGTTTCAATGACTTCTGTAAGTCTAATCTTATATTGTTTTTATAGAATTAAACTAAAACTAAAACTAAAAAAGAAGATTTAAAAGAAAATTCTTTCAAATTCTAATGAAGGTAAAGATATAAGGCCAATTGAATTAGAACCTTTAACGTGTCCCGCAGACTCTCCTGGGTTAATAATAGTCTTATTTCCTAATTTTTCATGTTTATAACGATGAGTATGACCATGAAATATTAAGGATAATGATTCTTCTTTTTTGAGGAAGCACTTTATGTTATCAGGTTCATGAAAGACTCCAACTTTGATCCCTAATAAATTTAGGATCATTGGAGGGTTTTGAAACTCAAAGTTTAGTTTTTTACAAAGTTCTTTTAAACCAGGTTCATTTAAGTCGTTATTACCAAATACCCCTGTAAATGAGGCTTTTAGTTCTGAGAAGCATTGTAAAGATTTTATATTTGTTATATCTCCAGTGTGGATAACTAGCTCAACATTATGATTATTAAAAATATTTACAATCTTGTGAATATTTTTGAGATTGTTGTGAGTATCACTTACAACACCTATTAGCATTGTTATTAGACTTTCTCAAGAACATGGATCCCACAGGCACTTCCTAGACCTATAACATGAGTCAAGCCTATTCTTGCTCCTTCTACTTGTCTTTCTCCAGCTTCTCCTCTTAAATGAGTGCAAACTTCATATATATTTGCAATTCCTGTTGCCCCTAATGGATGACCTTTTGAGAGTAGTCCTCCTGATACATTAACTGGTGTAGTACCTCCTAAGTTAAATTGCCCTTCATCTAGCATTTTTCCAGCATCTTCATCTTTACATAAACTAAGATTCCCATAATGAAGCATTTCAGCTGTTGCGAAGCAATCATGTAGTTCTACTAGGTCAATATCTTCGGGTCCAATTCCAGCCATTTCATAAGCTTCTTTGGCAGCCTTCTTGGTGCATGTATTTACATCAGGCATTACTAAATCTCTTTCTTGATAAGGATCGCTTGTCATAACAGATGCCTTAACTTTTACAGCTCTATTCATACCTAATTCTTTAGCTTTCTTTTCAGATACAAGCACAGCAGCTGCAGCCCCATCTACGTTTACAGAGCACATTAATTTTGTATTTGGATAAGAAATCATTTCAGCATTCATGACCTCTTCAAGAGGTGTTTCAATTTGATATCGAGCTTTTGGATTCATAGTTGAATGATGATGATTTTTTACAGAAATTCTTGCAAATTGCTCAAAAGTTGTACCATATTTTCTTGTGTGTTCAGATCCAGCCTCAGCAAATACTGCTGGCATTGTGCCTGATCCTAATAGACCTTCATGAGAGATTCCGGTTGATTGTACTCCCCCACCTAGCAATCCAGAGCCCATTTGCTCTACTCCTACAGCTAAGACGCAATCATAGAGTCCTGCTTTTATAGCAGTCCAGCCTTCTCTAAAAGCAGTAGCGCCCGTAGCACAAGCATTAGCGCAGTTTACGACGGGTATTCCCGTTTGGCCAATCTCTTGAAGGATCCTTTGACCAACCATTGAGCTTGCTTGATATAAGTTTCCGCAATAGAAGGCATCCATATCTTTAATGCTTAGGTTGGCGTCATCTAGAGCTAGTAAGGCTGCTTCAGAACCAAGATCAGGTACCGTTCTTTCAGGAAATCTACCAAATTTAATCATATCAACGCCTAGAACATATACATCACTCATAATTTTCTCCTTAAGAAGTAGGTTTAAAGAAATAGCTAATATAAGAGTTTCCTTCAGAATCTTTTCTTCCTAAAGCATCGTCGTAAACCACTTCTACTGGCATATCAAAATTAATTTTTTCAGGATCTGCAGGACAGTTAATTAAATTACCTTTAATAGTTCCTCCGCCATCTAGGTCGACAATTGCTGAGATGTAAGGAACATCTATACCAGGGAAGGACCTATGAACAATGCAGTAAGAGTATAATTTTCCTCTATTAGATAGTTTTTTTATCTCCATTGTTTCTCTAGAGAAACAGTTAGAACAAGCTTTTCTTGCTTTTAAGAAAATTGCTTTACATGCTTTACATTTATGACCTTCTAAGTAAGGAGAACCTTTTTCTGGTAACTTAATGTAGTCTACAACTGGTAAAGCCATATTTATTCCAATGTTTTAAAAATTTAATGTTATAAGTGTCATATAAAATGAAGTTCATTACAATACTCTTATGAATAACTTTTTATATTTATGAGCTTTTTAAATTCTGCTATTGGAGCAATGATTGGTTTCAGTTTAGGAGGACCAATAGGAGGGCTTATAGGTGGCGTGATTGGCTCTAAGTTAGGAAAGGGTGCATCACATTCTAGGTCTCAATCTAGTTTTAGTTCCAATCAACAAAATCAGGCAGCCTTTTTCGCAGCATTATTTGCTTGTCTAGCAAAGCTTGCTAAATCAGACGGCGTAGTTTCCAAGGATGAGATAGAAAAAGTTGAGACTTATATAACAGATAGATTTAAGCTAGGAATAGAAGATAGAAATTATGCTATCAACGTTTTTAATCATGCAAAGGATGATAGTGTCACTTATGAAGAATATGCTACACAATTAGGTTCTCTATTAATTGGTAATAAAAATGCGCTGTTAATGTTTTATGAATTGCTTTTTGAATTAGCAATGGCTGATGGCGTTTTGCATCCAGCCGAAGAGTCACTTTTAGAAAAAACCCCAATGATTTTTGGAATTGATCAAAATATCTTTGAACAATTAAAACAAAAATTTTCTTCTAACTCCTCTGATCCTTACAAGATTTTAGGAGTGAATAGAGACCTTCCTTTTGAAGAAATAAAAAAGGTTTATCAAAGAAAGAGAAGAGAATTCCATCCTGATACCTTGATTTCAAAGGGGTTACCAGAAGAACTTTTAATAAAAGCTAAAGAAAAGTTCATAGAAATTCAACAGGCCTTTGAAGACATAGAACAAAAAAAAAGATAATAAAGTTGTCTTATTTAGTAAATTTAATTAAGTTAAAAGTAATATGTCTGTAGTTATAAGCGGAACTGGGTTGTATGTCCCTCCAGAAGTAATATCAAATAAAGAACTTGTTGATAGTTTTAATAAGTTTGCGGATAACTTTAATCATAAAAATGAAGAAAAAATTAGAGAAGGTTCTTTGAAGGAGCTAACTTACTCAAATGAAGATTTTATAAAAAAAGTATCTGGAATAGAAAGAAGGCATGTTATAGATAAAAAAGGCATATTGGATCCATTGAGAATGAAGCCTTCCTTGAAATCACGAAGTAATGAAGAACCTTCGATACAAGCTGAAATTGCAGTACAAGCTGCTATGAGTGCAATAAAAGAATCAGGTAAGTTAATAGATGAAATTGATGCAGTTATTTGTGCTTGTGCAAATCTACAAAGATCTTATCCAGCAATTGCAATAGAGATTCAAAGTTTACTTGGAATAGAAGGTTATGCATATGACATGAATGTGGCTTGTTCTTCTTCAACCTTTGCTCTTCATAATGCAATTAGTGATATAAGTTTGGGTGTTGCTGATGTTGTTTTGGTAGTCAGTCCTGAAATTTGTAGCGGACATTTAAACTTTAAAGATAAAGATGGGCATTTTATATTTGGTGATATTTGTACAGCCGTTATAGTTGAAAAAGATAATAATTGTTTGAGTAAGACATCATTTAAAGTACTTGATACCAAGCTTAAAACTTCTTTCTCTAACAATATAAGAAATAATTTTGGTTTTTTAAACTCTTCTGAAGATAGTAACCCCAATGATGCTGATAAGTTATTTATACAACAAGGGAAGAAAGTTTTTAAAGAAGTTATTCCAATGGTGTCCGGACTAATTTATGAGCATCTTATTGCTAATAACATCACAATAGATAGTGTCTCTAGATTTTGGTTGCATCAAGCAAATGTAAATATGAATATATTAATTGGTAAAAAGTTATTAGGAAGGGATCCTGAAGATAAAGAAATACCAATAGTTTTAAATGAATATGCTAATACTAGTTCAGCTGGTTCAATAATAGCATTTCATGAACATAAAAAAGACCTAAATAAAGACGACTTAGGAGTTATTTGCTCTTTTGGAGCTGGGTATTCTGTAGGTAGTATCATCTTGCAGAAGCTTTAATTTAGAGGTTTATTTAATGAAAGTTCTAATGTTATTTAATGATTTCCTCAAGAAACTAGGCAAGTTAGATTTCTTAGGTTTACTAAGTCTTAGAGTGTACCTTTTTTTTATTTTTTGGAGTGCAGGTACATATCATTTAGAGGATTTTGAAAAGTTTTCTGAATATCTGGAAGTCTTAGATATACCTTTCCCAGATATTTTATCTTACCTAGTCATAACGATTGAAGCAGGAGGAGCAGCTTTTTTGCTTATTGGTCTTTTTGTAAGATGGGTTTCAATTCCTATGATTTGTTTAATGTTGTTTGCCATACTTATGGTCCATTTAGAAAATGGTTGGTCTAATGAGAATAATGGAATTGAATTTGCAGTTACCTATATATTAATGCTGTTTATTCTTCTTTTTTCTGGAGGAGGTAAATTTCTAAGTTTAGATTTTTGGGTATCTAAAAATAAATGAAACTTTATGAAATCTCTGAAATTACATCAGAGCCTTTAATTATAATAGGACAATGGTTGAAAGAGGCTGAAGATGCAGGTTCGCCATTACCACATGCAATGAATGTAGCTACTGTTAATGCAAGTGGTTTTCCATCTTCTAGGATGGTATTACTGAAATCTCTGTCAGAAGAGGGATTAGTATTTTTTACTGACTATTCTAGTAAGAAAGGCTTAGATTTGATGAATAATGGAAGAGCAGCTATTAACTTTTGGTGGGCTAAGACTAATAAGGCTATTAGACTTGAAGGTATATGTTCTAAAGTTTCCCAATCTCTTTCAGATGATTATTTTCATTCCAGACCTCTAGATTCAAAAATATCTGCTTCGGTTTCCTTCCAAAGTAACGTTATAGTTAGTTATAAAGATTTAATAAATGAGGCAGAAGAATTTAAAAAAAATAATGAAGATAAAGATATAAAGAGACCACAAAGGTGGGGTGGGTTCATCTTTCAGCCTAATAATATTGAGTTCTGGAAAGATGAACCAAATAGACTTCATTTAAGAGAAAACTTTAAATTATCTAATACAAAGTGGAAAAAAGTATTCTTGTCACCCTAAATATCCTTGCTTTGAAGGTCAAACATAAATAGAATTCACACAACAAGTGACCTCAGGTAATGGTCACCACTGATTATGGTACAAATAACACTTCCAGATAATTCTAAAAAAACTTATAAAAATCCTTTAACTGTAGAGGATTTAGCTGCAGATGTTGGGCCGGGTCTTGCAAAAGCAGCAGTAGTCGGAAAAATTGATGGAGTTTTAGTAGATTGTTCGCAGAGAATAGAAAAAGATAGCTCAGTAGAAATACTCACAGCAAAAGATCCGGAAGGTCTTGAGGCTATAAGGCATTCTTGTGCACATCTTTTAGCTCATGCTCTAAAACAATTGTATCCAGAGGTTCAATTAGCAATAGGACCAACTATTGAAAATGGATTCTATTACGATATTCATTTAAAAAAATCTCTTAATGAAGAAGATTTAGCTTCTATAGAAGCTAGAATGAAGTTGCTTATAAAAAAAGAATATCAAGTCATTAGAGAAGTAGTAGACAGAAAGAAAGCCATATCTACTTTTAAAAGTCGTAAAGAACCTTACAAACTTGAAATAATATCTGACATTCCTGAAAAAGAAATCATCGCTCTCTATCATCATGAAGAATATATAGATATGTGCAGAGGTCCTCATATAACAAATACTCGTCATTTATCGGCATTTAAGTTGACCAAAATAGCAGGAGCTTATTGGAGGGGGGATTCAAGTAATAAGATGTTGCAAAGGATTTATGGCACAGCCTGGCCTTCAAAAAAAGAATTAGATGAATATTTAAAACAAATAGAAGAAGCAGAAAAGCGAGATCATAGAAAGTTAGGAAAGCAATTGGACTTATTCCATTTTCAAGAAGAGTCACCAGGAATGCCTTTTTGGCATCCTCAAGGAAAACTTCTTTATAATCAAATAGAATCATTCATGAGAGAGAAACAAGTTGAATATGGTTATAAAGAAATAGATACACCTGCAATTTTAGATATTTCTTTATGGAAAAAGTCTGGTCATACAGAAAAGTTTGATCAAGGTATGTTTAGAACAGAATCAGAATCAAGACAATATGTTATTAAACCTATGAATTGTCCTGGTCATGTTCAAGTTTTTAATCATGGTTTAAGAAGCTATAAGGAGTTACCTCTTAGGTTCAGTGAATTTGGTTCATGCACTAGAGACGAACCTTCTGGAACTCTGCATGGGCTAATGAGGGTTAGAGGTTTTGTTCAAGATGATGCACATATTTTCTGCACAAATGAACAAGTAAAATCTGAGGTCTCCGATTGCATAGATATGGTTTTTGATGTTTATAAAGAATTTGGGTTTACTGATATTCAAGTTAAGATGGCTACTCGTCCTGATAAAAGAGTAGGTTCTGATGAAGTTTGGGATAAATCAGAAAAAGCTTTAGAGAATGTTTTAAATTCAAAAAAATTAGATTGGGAATTGTTGCCTGGAGAAGGAGCTTTTTATGGACCTAAAATAGAGTTCCATCTTAGAGATTCAATTGGAAGAGTTTGGCAGTGTGGAACTATTCAAGTAGATTTTTCTACACCAGAAAAGTTAGATGCGAAATATGTTACAGAAGATGGAGAAAGAGAAATTCCTGTTATGTTGCACAGAGCAATCTTGGGATCTTTTGAAAGATTTATAGGCATCTTAATAGAGCATTATGGTGGAGCTTTTCCTTTTTGGCTCGCTCCAACGCAAGCAATTGTCATAAATATAACTGATAAGCAATCATCTTATAGCCTTAAAGTAAGCGATTCTTTAAAAAAAATTGGATTTAGAGTGGAAAGTGACTTGAGGAAAGAGAAGATCGCTTATAAAATCCGCCATCACTCTATGCAAAAAGTACCTTATCTCCTGATAGTTGGAGATAAAGAAATAAAGGAAAAAGGTGTTTCGGTTAGAAATAGAACTGGAGAAGATTTGGGTTTTATGACTATAGAAGAGCTTGTCGTTTATTTTAATAAAAGTTTATAGAGTTAGATTAAATTTAGAAATTAGGAGAAAAAAATAGTAGCAAAGCGTTCGTGGAAAAAAACATCAGTTAAAAGATTACCTATTAACTTAGAAATAAAAGCTGAAAATATAAGGTTAATTTCAAGCACTGGAGAGCAACTTGGAGTAATGTCTTTAGAGGAAGCTCTGGAGATGGCAAAAAAAGAAGCACTAGATATAGTGCAAGTTGCTAAAGATGGAGATCCTTTAGTGTGTCGTTTGATGGATCATGGTAAACATATTTTTGATGCGAAGAAACAAAAGGCTGCTTCTAAAAAGAAACAAAAGAAAGTCCAAACAAAAGAAATAAAATTTAGACCAGTTACTGAGCTTAATGATTATCAAATCAAAGTTAATAAGATTAAATCCTTTATTGAAAATGGAGATAAAGCAAAAATAACTTTAAGGTTTAGAGGAAGAGAAATGAGGCATCAAAGTATAGGGATGGATTTATTAAAAAGAGTGGAGACAGATTTAGAAGATTTAGCAAAAGTAGAACAATTTCCTACCTTAGAGGGTAGGCAATTAATAATGTTAATGGTTCCAAATAAGAAATAATTATGCCAAAAGTAAAAATACATAGTGGAGCAACCAAAAGATTTAAGTCCACTGGTAGTGGATTAAAGAGGAAGAAAGCTAATAAAAGTCATATCCTTACTAAAATGACTACTAAAAGAAAGAGACATTTAAGAGGAACTTTAGCTGTAGATAAAGCAGATGAGAGGCTTGTTGGAAGAATGTTAAGGACTAAATCATAGATTAATTAGAGAGTATTATGTCGAGAGTAAAAAAGAGTGTACAAGCTAGAAGTAGGCACAAGAAAGTATTAAAACTAGCAAAAGGTTACAGAGGAGCGAGAAGTAAAACCTATAAAGTAGCTAAGCAAGCAGTCATGAAAGCAGGTCAATATGCTTATAGAGATAGAAGAGTTAAGAAAAGGGTCTTTAGATCTTTATGGATTGTTAGAATAAATGCAGCAGTAAGATTGGAAGGTATCACTTACAGTGAATTTATGTTTGGGCTTAAAAAAGCAAATATAGACCTTGATAGAAAAGTACTAGCTGATTTAGCTGTAAATGATAAAGAAGCTTTTAGTTTAATTGTAAATCAAGCGAAATCTAAGCTAGCTGCATAAAATTTCTTTCTAAGTTCTTATAAGAGGGTTTAAACTCTATCTTTTATATAGAATAATTAAAATGAATTTAGACTCATCTTCTATTAATACTTTAATTGATAATGCAATTCATCTTTTAGAATCTTCAAAGAACCTGGAATCTTTAGAAAAAAACCATAAGGCATTTCTAGGCAAAAATGGAAGTCTAAATAAAGCTTTAAAGTTTCTTGGGAATTTACCCAAGGAAGAAAGGCAAGAAGTAGGAAGTAGGCTTAATAAAGCTAAATCAACTATTCAAGAACTATATATCAAGAAAAAATCTTTTTTTGATCACAAAGAAATAGAATCTAAGTTGTTGAAAGAGGGTTTAGATATTACTTTGCCTGGAAGAGATAAGAGTGTTGGTTCTAAGCACCCTATTACTTTAACTATAAATAAAATTAGTAGTTTTTTTTCGGCTCTAGGTTTTGAGGTAGCTTCGGGACCTGAGATAGAAACAGATTATTATAATTTTGAAGCCTTAAATATTCCTTCAGATCATCCGGCGAAGGATATGCATGATACTTTCTATCTTCAAAAAAATTTATTATTAAGAACGCATACTTCACCAGTACAAATTAGAGCTATGGAAGAACAAAAACTTCCTCTACGGATAATCTGTCCTGGAAGGGTTTATAGGAAAGATTCTGATATAACCCATACGCCAATGTTTCATCAAATTGAAGGTTTAGTTGTAGAAGAGGGAGCTTCATTCGCTCAACTGAAAGGTTTAATAAATAGTTTTTTAAAGAACTATTTTGGTCATGAAGTAGAAACAAGATTTAGACCATCTTACTTTCCTTTTACCGAACCTTCTGCTGAAGTAGATATTAGATGGAAGGATGGTTGGTTAGAGGTTATGGGCTGCGGTATGGTTCATCCTAATGTCTTAAAAGGTTGCGGTATTGATTCTAACTTATCAACAGGATTTGCTTTTGGAATGGGAGCTGAAAGAATGGCTATGCTTAAATATGGAATCAATGATCTTAGAACATTTTTTGAAAATGATTTCAGGTTTTTAGAACAATTTTAATTTCTTATGCAATTTAGTAGAAACTGGTTAAAGGATTACATTGCTTTGGATATCTCTATTGATGAGATTTGTGAGCAGTTAACTATGGCTGGTATTGAAGTAGAAGATTATCATCAGAGAACTTCTAATTTTAGTAAAGGAGACTATATTATTAAATTAGATCTTACTCCAAATAGGGGGGATTGTTTTAGCATAAGAGGCATAGCTAGAGAACTGTCAGTGATTAATAATATTAGATTTATTACACCTTCATATCCTAAAATAAAAGATACAATTAAGTTTTCAAAAAACATAAAATCTATTAAAGAAGCTCCTATTTATATTGGACGATCTATCGAAGGTTTAGATAATTCTATAGAGGCACCAGCCTTTTTAAGGGAAAGAATTGAATTTAGTGGTTTAAAGTCTATTAACTCCTTAGTTGATATCATGAACTATGTAATGCTTGAAATGGGTCAGCCTTTACATGTTTTTGATGAAGACAAATTGCAAGGAGATATATCCGTAAGGTTTGCAAAGAATAATGAAAAAATAACTTTGCTTGATGAGCAGACTTTTAAATTACAAAAAGATTGTTTGATTATATCTGACCCACATCAACCTATAGCTTTTGCTGGAATTATGGGAAGTCTAAATTCTTCAGTAGACTCTTCAACAACATCAGCTTTTTTAGAAAGCGCTTATTTTACTCCAGGTGTAATAAGAGGAAGAGCAAGGCGATATGGTATTCAAACAGAAGCGTCAATGAGGTTTGAAAGAGGAGTGGATTTTCAATTACAGAAAATAGCTATAGAGAGGGCAAGTCAATTCATTCAAGAATATATGGGCGGAGATTTTAGTAAAGTAAAAGCTAATATAAGAACAAAAGATGTTCCTAAGTTGAAACGTATTGGTTTTAATCTTATTCATTCTAATAAATTTTTGGGTACAGAAATATCTGAATCTGACTCTAAAAGATATTTGAAAGGATTGGGTTGTAAGATTGCAAAGGGAAAGAAACATCTCATAGTTACCCCTCCTTCTTGGAGATTTGACCTTTCTATCTCTGAAGATTTATCAGAGGAGTTAGCCCGATTTGAGGGATATGACAATATACCTAATGAGACAATTTCAGAAGCACCTATAGGATCTTTAGGAAATAGTACATTAAATGATATTTCTAACTATCTTGTAAATAGAGGTTATTTAGAGACAATTACATATTCTTTTATTGATTCTGACAAAGTTAAATTATTAGAAATTTGTCCTCGACCTATTATTTTAAAAAATCCTTTATCAGAAAATATGTCGATAATGAGACCTTCTTTATTGACAAGTTTAGTCTCGGTTTTTATGTACAATAAAAACAGGGGCAAAGAAGTTCTTAAAATTTATGAACAAGGAAAAGTCTTTAATCAAGATGCGAAAGGAAATATAAATCAAGAATCTGTATTGGCAGGACTAATAGGAGGCGCTAATAAAAAACCACACTGGTTGGAAGGTTTAAAAGCTGTAGATTTTTATGATGTAAAAGGCAATTTGGAAAGCATTTATAAATTGGCTAATAAAGAAGTAATTTTTCTTCAAGATAGATTGAAAGGTTTTCATCCAGGAAAGTTTAGTTATATAGCTCTTAAATCCAAACCATCTGAAGTACTAGGTTATTTAGGTTCTTTGGATCCAGAAGTCATGAATACTCTTGATCTTCAAGAGGAAGTCATTTATTTTCAGTTGAATTGCGAGCAATTTTTAGATGCCGGTGATATACAATTTAAGACTTTTTCAAAGTATCCAACATCCCAAAGAGATTTATCTTTTTTGATATCCAAAGAAATAAGCAGTCATAGTTTGCAAGAACTAATAATTAAAAAATCAGGTAAGCATTTTGCTGGAATAAGTGTATTTGACGTATATGAAGGAAAAAGAATTGATAAAGGACTAAAGAGTATAAGTTATAACATTACATGGAGATCTCATAAGAGTACATTAGTAGATGAAGAAATAGAAAAAATAGTTGAAAATATTATTTTAGGAGTTGAAAAAAAGTTTTCGGGAAAAATTAGACAATAAATGAGTAATACAGTAACAAAAAAAGATCTTATAAATCACCTGCATTCAACCATAGGGCTTAATAAGACAGAAGCTAAAATTTTTGTAGAAGGGTTTTTTGAAACAATTTTAAAGACTTTGGAAAATAATGAATCTGTAAAGTTATCAGGGTTTGGAAATTTTGATATTTTAAATAAGAAAGAGAGAGTGGGAAGAAATGTTAGAACAGGAGAGCCAGCGATGATTTCTGCTAGAAAAGTAGTGGCATTTAGGGCGGGCAAGAAGTTAAAAACTAATCTTCAGATGACTGATGACTGATTCTAAGGCTGCTGACATAGAAGATAAGAAGTATTTTCAAATTAGCGAAGTAGCTAAAATATGTAATATAAAACCACATACATTAAGGTTTTGGGAAAGAGAGTTTGAGGAAATAGATCCCACTACAAGGAAGGGGAATAGAAGATATTATACTAAAAAAGACTTGAACCTTTTATTGCTTATCAAGTCATTGCTATATGAAAAAAAATTAACTTTAGCTGGAGCAAAAGCTTATTTGGCTAATAAAGGAGATACTTTGGATTCTGACCTAGTAAAAAATATTATCTTAGATTTAGAAAATATTTTAGAAGAACTTAAGAGTTAATAGCGGGACGTAGCGCAGCCTGGTAGCGCACTTGACTGGGGGTCAAGTGGTCGCAGGTTCAAATCCTGCCGTCCCGACCAATATTGTTAAGAACTCACTATACAAAATATCTATAGTTATATATAATGTATATTAATACATAGGTGACTACTTTCTCCCCAAAGAAAGCCTCTCCTAGGAATGACACTTATGTATAGGGGACATTCTTTCACCCATAATTTAGCTATATAAGCTAATTTATTAAGTTTGTTCCCTCATCTTTGATAAGGCAGAGCTTAATAAAATGGTTGGGCGCAGCGATTTGGAGGTTCTGTCTTATCACCATTTTACTTATTACCATTTTCATATGAGAATATATAAATGAAAAAAGATATATCCTTTCCTGATGGAGCAATACTGGTCATTGGAGGTACAGGAGGCATTGGCTCTGAAGTTGTAAAGATTTTTGCTGAATGTGGTTGCCATGTAATATTTACTTATAAGAATAATAATTCTAGAGCTGAAGAGTTAGTGAATGAATGCAGTTCTAATTCAAAAGTTTTTAATTTTAAGTTAGATATAATTGACTCGAAGCAAGTCTCTTTTGTGATTAAAGAAATTATAGGTAAATTTAACAGGATCCACACAATTATTAATTGTGCTGGTTTTGATATAGATCAAAAAATTATTTCTGAACTTTCCGCAGAATCTTTTAATGAAGTAATGCAATCAGATGTTCAAGGGTTTTTTAATATTGTTAACAGTACTTTAGGTCATTTAAGTGAAAAGGGAGGTTCTTATATTTTTATGAGTTCTGCGGGATTACTTAAGTACCCTCCGGGTGATATATTATCTGTAGCACCTAAAGCAGCTATACAACAATTGATAAAGGGGATTGCAAAAGAAGAGGGAGCCAATAATATAAGAGCAAATAGTATTGCGCTAGGAATAGTAGATGCAGGAATATTTCATCGTCTTAAAGATCAGAATGATTCTTTCTTTGACGAAGATTGGGAGTCTGAATTAATGAATGCTTTGCCTTTAAAAAGGTATGCTTCACCTAGAGAGGTTGCCGAGTTGACGCTATTTTTAGCCTCTAATGAGGCAGGATACATAACAGGCCAAATGATAGCGATAGATGGAGGGTATTCTATTTAAATGGTGCTTTTTCCATGGCCTCAATAAGGCCAGATGTGTATTCCTTTAGTTCTTTTAAATAACCGTTATGAGTAAAAATAATGAGTTCATTATTATTTAGACCTTCTAAAATTACATCTACCGCTTGGTCTGGCGCAATAGTTATACTGTATTTAGCTTTAGCAGTTGCCTCTTCTAGATCTAAAGTAGATAAATCAATCTTGTCAAAATCAGATTGATCTTTCCTAATTGCAGAGGTGATTCCTGTTTCTACACCTCCAGGTAAGAGGGCACTTACATTAATATTTGAATCTTTTAGTTCAGAATTTAAACTTAGTGTGAAGCCAAGAATTCCAAACTTACTAGCAGAGTAGAAGCCTAATCCAGCCCATCCAAAAATACCACTTACCGAGCTTGTATTTAAGATATGTCCCGTTTCACCTTGATCTAACATTCTATTTAAAAAAGCATTCACTCCATTAAATACTCCTCCTAAGTTTGTTTGAAGAACCCAATCAAATGTTTTTTTGTCAGCTCCTTTTAAAAGACCAGGACCTAGAACGCCCGCATTATTAAATAAAAAATTACATTTTTTAAATTCTTTATATGTTTTATCAGCTACTGATAAGACTTCTTCATGATTAGATACATCAATAACTTGACCTATAGCAATCCCTCCTTCTCTTTTAATATCTTCAACTACCCGCTCTACAGATTCTTGTTTGACATCGCAAATGACTAATTTACTGCCTTGCTTAGCAATTCTTTTACTAAAGGCTTCTCCTATACCGCTTCCTGCGCCTGTTACAACTGCTACTGCGCCTTCAAAATTATGCATAATTTCTCCTAAGGTTCGATTATAAAACTATAATTAGTGTTACTTTAATGTAAGTTGCGACAATAGAAAAAGGAGTTTATATGAATGATAAAAAGAAATTTCAAGAACTGAAGACTCATAGAGCTCCTTTTTTAGATTTATTAGGTGCTGAGCTACAATCTTTTCAATCTAATCCGCCCCTTTTAGTAATGCAATTCATGGCAAAAGAAGAGATATGTCATTCAAATGGAACTATTGTTCAAGGAGGGTTTATTACGGCTATGTTGGATTGTCCAATGGCACATCTTGTTATTGGTTTATTAGATTATAAATATAATCCTATGACACTAGATATAACAGTAAATTTTTTGTCAGCCGCTAGACCTGGTAAATTAGTTTGTAGCTCAAGAGTAATAAAATTAGGAAAGACAATAGGGTTTTTAGCCAGTGAACTTCATCAATTTGGAGAAATAGTTGCTACAGCAACTTCGACTGTAAGGTTAGTACCTATGGCTTCGATTCATACGCCAAAGTCCCAAGAAAGCCCATCATGATATTTTTTTAAAATTTGTTTTGCTATAAGAATTCTGTGTACTTCATCAGGACCATCTGCCAGCCTAAGAGTTCGGAACCCTTGAAACATTCCTGCTAGAGGAGTATCACCAGAAACACCTCTCCATCCATGACATTGGATTGCTCTATCAATAACTCTTTCACCTGCTGCAGGCACAAATACCTTTATAGCAGATATATCAACCCTAGGATCGCCCTCTTTATCCATAACTTCAGCACAATGAATCGTCATCAGCCTTGCCGCTTGTATGTCAATATATGAATCAGCAATAAAACCTTGCACGAACTGTTTAGTTTCTAACTTGCCTCCATGAACATTTCTTTCTGTTGTATATCTGACCATTAAATCAAATGCTCTCCACATTTGTCCTATAGTGTTCATACAGTGATATATCCTTCCAGCACCTAATCGGTCTTGTGCAGCTTTATGACCAGAACCTCTAGATCCCAATGCATTTTCTAAAGGTACTCTTACATTTTCATATTTAATCTCTAAGTGGTCTCCACCAGTATGTCCCCAGATGGGAACAGATCTTATTTTATTAAAACCTGGTGTGTCTGTTGGAACTATTATCTGAGTCATTTTGAGACTTGAATTTCCACCCTCTTCTTCTTCTTCTTCGGTTCTGCACATTACTATTGCAAAATCAGCTCTTTCACCATTTGATGTCATTATTTTATGACCATTAATGACCCATTCGTTTCCTTCTTTTACTGCAGTGGTTTGAAGCGACCTAGGATCTGATCCAGGTTGATCGGGTTCTGTCATGGAAAAGCAGGATTCCATTTTTTGTTCGATTAAGGGCTCTAACCATTTCTTTTTTTGATCTTCAGTTCCGTACTTAACTAAAATTTTTTGATTACCTGAATTTGGAGCTATAACTCCAAATAGTCTATTACCTAACGGTGACCACGCTAGCACTTCATTCATGTAAGCATGTTCTAGGAAATCAAGCCCCATACCACCATACTCTTTTGGAAGATGTGGTGCCCATAAACCTTGTTTTTTAACTTCAGTATTAATCTCTTTTCTAAGAGACCTAGATTTATCACCCCCAGCATAAATGGTACCTTCGTTAGGTATTATTCTATTAGCAACAATATCGGCTGTTCTCAATCTGATATCATTTATTTCTTCAGATAAAGTCGGTATAGGTGAAATTTGCATTTAGTAGTCTCCTTTTTCTTCTTAATTTACTTAACCACATGAAAGCTTGCAAGCTTTTGTAGGTATGACATTATTATAATCATAAGAGGGATATAGTATGACATGGAAAAAAGATTTAGATGAGTTAAAGAAGAGGGCAGATCTTGCAAAAGAAATGGGGGGGATTGAAAGAATTGCTAATCATTATGCCCAAGGAAGACTTACTGTTCGAGAAAGGATAGATTTATTATTGGATAAGGATACTTTTCATGAGACAGGAGAGTTAACAGGAAAAGTTTCTTATGATGAAGAAGGGGAAATAAAAGAGTTTATACCTGGGAATTTTATTTTCGGTAAAGGTCTTATAGATAATAGGGAAGTAGTTGTTGCTGGGGATGATTTTACAGTTAGGGGTGGAGCAGCTGATGCTCGGATAGGCAATAAATTTCTTTACAGTCTAAAGATGTCAGAAAAATTGAAATTGCCTTTAGTTAATTTAGTTGATGGCAGTGGAGGAGGAGGAAGTGTTAAGAGTTTGGAGACAATGGGAGCAACTTATGTTCCAGCTAATCCAGGTTTTGAAAAAATAGTAAAACTACTGAGCATAGTTCCTGTAGTTGGAGCTTGTATGGGTTCTGTTGCTGGATTAGGTTCGGCAAGGGTAGTAGCATCTCATTTTTCTATTATGGTTAAAGAGTCCAGTCAGATGTTCGTAGCAGGACCCCCAGTAGTTGAACGAGCCTTTGGTAAAAAGATGGAAAAAGAAGAGTTAGGAGGAAGTAGTATACATACAAAAATAGCGGGGGTCGTTGATAATGAAGCTGTTAGTGAAGAAGATGCCATTAAACAAATTAGGACTTTTCTTCATTTTATGCCTTCCAACATATGGGAGATTCCTCCTGTTAGTGAATGCGAAGATCCAGTAGATAGAAAAGAGGAGGATTTAATTTCTATAATTCCAAAGGATAGAAAATCTCCGTATGAAGTTAGGAAAATTATTCAAATGGTCCTAGATAAAGAAAGTTTTTTTGAAATTGGTGCAGGATATGGTAAATCATTAGTAACAGGTTTAGCGAGTTTAGATGGCCATCCGGTAGGAATATTGGCTAATGATTGCGCATATGATGGTGGGGCAGTTACTGCTAAGGCTTCTGAAAAGATGACTCGCTTTGTAGATATGTGTGACACTTTTAATGTACCAATTATTAATTTTGTTGATAATCCAGGATTTCTGATTGGGTTACAAGCTGAAGAATCAGGAGTTATAAGGTATGGGGTAAGAGCTCTTTTCTCAGTTTTTCAAGCTTCTATACCTTGGATATCTATTATTACTAGAAGAGTATTTGGAGTTGCTGGAGCAGGACATGCTAACACTGATGGACTTAATTTGAGGTATGCTTGGCCATCTGGAGATTGGGGTTCTCTTCCTATAGAAGGTGGGGTTATGGCTGCTTATAAGAGAGATATACAATCTAGTCCAGATCCAGCAGCAAGACAAAAGGAGATTGAAGATTCATTAAATCATGTTCGCTCTCCATATAGAACTGCAGAAATGTTTGGTATAGAAGAAATAATAGATCCTAGAGAAACGAGACCATTGCTATGCGAATGGATTAGATCAGCATATAAAAATTTATCTCATGAACTAGGTATTAAAAGAAGGACTATGAGACCATAGCGTTTTTAATGTAATAATTAGTTTTTTAATAAAGAAATTAGCAAATAGAAATTATATGAAAATAATAACCATAGTATTAATACTGAGTTTTTTTGGAATGATCGGTTGTGGTCAAAAAACAGCAAAAGACTCAATTAGAATTCTAAAACAAGGAACAGTTATAGGTATAGAAGGAGAAAATAATACCTATTCTTGGAAGGGGATACCTTTTGCAAAACCTCCCATTAAAGAATTAAGATGGAAAGCTCCACTGGATCCAGAACCTTGGCAGGACACTTTCATAGCAACTGAATTTTCAGATGCATGTTTTCAGCCTCCTTCAAGAATCAATCAAGAACCTGGGAAGAAGTGGGAAGGATCAGAAGACTGTTTATATTTAAATATTTGGAGTCCTAAATTAGATAATGATGATCTTGCTTCAAATTTACATAGTTTACCTGTCATGATGTGGATACATGGAGGAGGTAATACAATAGGATCTGCCCATATTTATGATCCTAGTTTATTAGTTTCAAAACACAATGTTATTATTGTGACTGTGCAATATAGGATGGGCCCACTAGGCTGGTTTAGGCATCCTTCTTTATCAAATTTTAATTCTTCACTTGAAGATATGTCTGGAAATTATGGCACTCTAGATAATCTTAAAGCTCTTCAATGGATTCAAGAAAATATAGAGTATTTTGGAGGGGATTCTTCTAATGTTACGGTCTTTGGAGAGTCGGCTGGAGGTCATAACACAGCTGCCATCTTTGCATCTCCTTTAGCTGAAGGCTTATTTCATAAAGCCATAGTAGAAAGTGGCATTGTTTCTCATTCTTCTATTCAAGAATCTGAAACATATTTACCAGAAACTAAAATTGCGGGAACTATAGGCTCTAAAGAAGTAATAAATAAAATATTGATGAATTCAAATAGAGCTACATCTCCTATTGAAGCAAAACAACTTCAAGAATCTATGGAGCCTGAATACTTAGCAAATTTTCTTAGAGGTCTAAATCCTGAGGACATACTTCAAGCTTCAAAAGAATCTGAACCTTATAGGAAAGGTATGACAAGGGTGTTTCCAGATGGACATGTTATTCCTAAATCAGGTATATATGAGGCCTTTAGTAATAAAAGTAGAGTGCGAGTCCCTATAATTTTTGGTACTAATAAAGATGAGAATAAGTTGTTTAATGCTTTAAATTCTCGATTTGTCAAATGGGAAAAGGCTTCAGGAATATATTCTATTATCGGAAGTATGCCTGTAGAAATTTTGGATCCAGATTATTATGATGCAATCAGCTTTTATGGATCTGCGTTTTGGAAGCAAAGAGCAGCTGATACACCTGCTAACCAATTAGTCCAATCAGGGCATAACGATACATTTGTCTATCGTTTTGATTGGGATGAATTGCCCCAAATAAAAGGGATGGATTATAGTAAGTTATTTGGTTCAGCTCATGCCATGGAAATATTATTTGTTATGGGAGGGGCTCTAGATGGTTTGCTTGTAAAACAGTTTATTGTTGGTTCACAAGCTTATCCAGCTGCAAAAAAATTATCCAATCAAATTATGTCTTATTGGGCTGAGTTTGCTTATACCGGAAGTCCTGGAAAAGGAAGATCAGGAGATTTACCTCTTTGGTCCTCTTGGAGTGTAGATAATAAATATATAGTCTTAGATTCAGAAAATGATCAAGGTATATACATGTCTAATAGGGAATATACTGTAGATTTTCTTCTGTCTGAACTAATCAAAGATGAGCGATTATCCATACAAGATAAGTGTGAAACTTTGTTTGGTATTTCTTACGGAGATGGCGATGGTGTTGATGAAATGACATTTAATTCTTTTGCTGGAGGAATTTGTGCTAACACAGATTATTCCTACCTTATTGAAGAATTTGAGAGCGAGGAATCAATATTTATTGGAGAAGAATCTTAATTATAAGGAGTGGATATGACAAAGAAAATTGATTTTTATTTTGATTTTGCGAGTCCAAATGCCTATTTTAGTCATAAGGTTATACCTGGCATAGAACAAAGAACCGGAGCATCTTTTAATTATATTCCGGTGTTATTGGGTGGAATTTTTAAATTAACCAATAATAAACCTCCTATGGAGGCATTTATGGGTATAACTAATAAAAATGAATATCAAAATCTAGAGATCAGTAGATTTATAAAAAGATATAGATTAAATAAATTTGAAATGAATCCTCATTTTCCAGTAATTACTTTGCAAATAATGCGTGGAGCTATTGCAGCAGATATCGATGGTTACTTATCTGAGTATGTTGAAAAAATAATGACACATATGTGGGAAGAGCCAAAAAAAATGGATGATCCTGAGGTTATATTATCAGTTTTTAAAGAATCGGCTTTTGATGCTGATAGACTTGTATCACAAATTCAGGAGCCTAATATAAAAACTAAATTGATAGCTAATACTGAAAAAGCGGTTCAAAGAGGAGCTTTTGGGATTCCTACCTTTTTTATAGATGAAAAAATGTATTTTGGTAAAGATACTCTTTGGCAGATAGAAGAAGAAGTGTCTAAATAAGACCTTTGATGATACAAAATATTTCAATTGTAGGTGCGGGTATATCGGGATTAGCAGCGGGATGTGCTCTAAGACATTTTGGAATTAAAACAGATATCTATGAGCGATTAGATAGTATTACTGAATTTGGAGCGGGAATTACTCTTTCAAGAAATGCCACATGTCTTTTAGATAAACTTGGTGTTTTAGATGAACTTGCATCGCAAAGTTACACTCCCCTAAGATCATATGTAAGGGACTATAAGACAGCAAAGAAAATTGCCAGCATGAATTTTTCAGGATTGATTGCTTCTGATAGAAGGGATGTGGTGAAGGTGCTATCAAAAAAATATCTAGAGTTGGGAGGAAATCTACATTTATCTCATGAAGTTGACCGTTTAGAGATTGAAGAAGGGAAGGTGATCTTTTCTGACAATACTATTGTCAAATCAAGTTTAATTTTGGCTTGTGATGGCATCAGATCTACCCTTAGAGAAAATTATTTTGATGATTATCAGCCCAGGTTTACTAATTTTGTAGCTTGGAGAGGAATGTTAGATATGGATAGTCTTCCGGACTTTGAAGGCAACGACCAGGTCAATTTATATCATGGACCTGGAAGTCATGCTGTTCATTATCCAATTGGACATGAGGGGAAAGTGAATTTTGTAGCAATTCAATCTAGTAAAACTTGGGAAGAGGAGTCTTGGAGAACTGAGGGTAATCATAAATACTTTCTTGAAGTTTTTAAGGACTGGAATAGTAATTTACTAAAAATATTTGCTGCATCAGATAAAGTCTATAGATGGGGAATTTTTGATAGACAACAACCTTCTTGTCTTTATAGGGGTAAAGTGGTTCTTTTAGGAGATGCAGCACATCCCATGGTTCCCTTCCTTGGTCAAGGTGGGTGTATTTCAATAGAAGATTCTTACACATTAGCTTTTTTAGTTAGAGAGCTTGAAGGTGATATGGAGAAAGTATTAAAACATTACCAGGACTTAAGGCTTAAGAGAGGAAGTTGGATCCAGAAAAGATCAAATTTTCAAGGTAAGTATAATCATGTATCTAACTCTGTATTAGTGAAAATTAGAAACTTAGCAACTAAACTATTTATGAATTCAAATGTTGAAAAAATCCACTCCTATAATGCTCATAAGGAGTTGCAACTAAAATTAAATATTGAGGATTAATAATGAAATTTGGTGAAGCAGTAGATAGCGTTTTAGTTAAAAACTACTTTAATTTTAAAGGGAAAGCATCTAGAAGTGAGTATTGGTGGTTTTTGTTATTTATGATTATTTCAGGCTTTGCTGCTAGCCTTATAGAAATAATAGCAGTCAGTGCGTCACAAGGTTCAAGCTTTAATCAAGAAAATTTTTATCCTTATTTTACGATGCTTTATATGGCATTCCTTTTTTTACCTGCACTATCTGTTTCAGTTAGAAGATTCCATGATGTTGGAAGAAGCACTAACGAAGCAATAACTATATATTTTGTTCAACAGATATCAGGTTTGCTAGTCCAAGGTCTCTTGCCTCTTTCTGAGCCTTTAATTTCTATAGTTTGGTTTGCTTTTATAATTACAGGGTTTTACACTCTTTATATAACTTTGAAGAAATCAGAAATGGTTTCTAGCAATTAATATGACAGAATTAGTCCATGTAAAATCTGATGCATCTATTGAAGAGATTCTAGAGATAATAGATAGAGATGCAGGGATAATAATTGATGATCTTCTTCCTAAGAAGCTTCTTCCTAAGATTAAATCTCAGTTATCTCCTTATTTAAAAGATTCTCATGAAGGTAGAGATGAGTTTAGTGGTCATAAGACTAGGAGAATAGGTGCCCTCATAGCTCGTTCAACCGCCTGTCAAGATATGGCAATGAATGATCTGATAAATAATCTATGTTTGGAATTTCTAAGTCCTTTCTGTGAGAATTATCAACTTCATTTTACACAAGCTATAAGCATTGGACCAAATGAAACAGAGCAAATATTACATAGAGATCGAGGAGTTTGGGGAGGGTATATTCCTAGAACAATTGAAACTCAATTCAGTACAGTCTGGGCAGTGGATGACTTTACAAAAGAAAATGGAGCGACAAGGTTAGTTCCAGGTTCTCATAAGTGGGACAAAGACAGAGAACCACTACCAGAGGAAATTCTTTGCGCCGAGATGAAAGCGGGTTCTGTTTTGATATATACCGGTTCCATTCTTCATGGTGGAGGTCCAAATAAAACAAATAAAAATAGGCTTGGAGTTTTTATGCATTACACTTTGGGTTGGTTGCGTCAAGAAGAGAATCAGTATCTTTCTTGCCCTCCAAAAATCGCTAAAGACCTTGATCCAAAACTTAGAGCTTTGATGGGTTATTCTAAAGCAGGTTATGTTTTAGGTTTCTTTTCTTCGCCAGAATATGGAACAGAAGAATTAGAATTAGCTTCCCCTGAGAGACTTTTTGGAATAAAAACTGGTACATTTGATCTTATTGATGAAGATCCGGAGGGATTGGTAAAAAATTCTAGTAATAGAAATTCTTAATCAAGAAAACTAGGGTCTATTTCTAGAATAAGATCATAAAGAGGTTGAAAACTTCCCCAAAGTGCTAAATCATTGGCCATCTGCGTTTTTGTTAGTCTAGCTAATTCATCAGAAATAATTACTGGTTTTCCTGCCGCTTCTGCTAGAAGTTGATTTTGACAACATCTATCCATGCTCACAAAAAGCCATAGAGCAATATCTACACTAGAACCAGTAGTTAGTAGCCCATGATTTTGTAAAATAGCTGTTTTTTTGTTGCCAAGTGCTTTAGCAATCTTATCCCCTTCGCTGGTATCAAAAACAACTCCTGAAAAATCAGAAAATAAAGCTTGGTCTTCAAAAAAAGCACAAGAATCTTGAGTTATAGGATCTATAAGTTTACCTAAAGAAGAAAAAGATCTTCCGTAGATGGAATGAGAATGAGCTGCGGCATTAACATCAGGCCTAGCTTGATGCAGTCTTGAGTGGATTGCAAAAGCAGCCTTATTTACAGGTCTTTCGCCTTGTACTACTTCTCCATCATGATTAACTAATAGTAGATCTGAAACTTTAATTTGAGAAAAATGCATACCAATAGGGTTGACCCAAAAGTGATCAGAGTATTCTGGATCTCTATAGGTTATATGACCAGCTAAACCTTCATCAAAACCGAAGTGAGCAAATAATCTAAATCCTCCGGTTAGACGTTCAAGTTGGTCTCTTCTTAATTCCTCAACACTCTTGTGTTCAATAGGAACAATAGAGCCTACAATCTTCTTGTCCTTTTTACCTAGAGTAATGTCTATAGGTTTAAAAATTTGTTCTAGTGGAGTATTTGCTGCCATAGTTATATTTTAGATTCAATAAAAATATTATAACTTAGTAATCTCAACTCGTTAAATGTTAATCTTATTTGCTAGAATACCGCTTACTGGAATTAATTATGACAAAAAAAAGATTAAGAATAGAAGAAGATAGTTTAGGAAAGGTTAAAGTTCCCTTTAAAGCTCTATATGGAGCTCAAACACAAAGAGCAATTGATAATTTTCCTGTGAGCGGGATCACTTTTCAACTCCCATTTACTAATACCTTTATATCAATGCTGGGAGTTATTAAAGATGCTGCTGCTAGAGCAAATAAAAATTTGGGTTTATTGGATCCTAAAAGAGCTTCAGCTATTTCTAAAGCTTCTAAAGAAATATGGAAAAATAAATACGACGACCAATTTCCTGTAGATATATTTCAAACTGGATCTGGTACCAGCACCAATATGAATGCGAATGAAGTTATAGCAAATTTATCTTCAAAATCTTCTGGTTTAGATATCAATCCCAATGACCATGTGAACATGAGTCAAAGTAGTAATGATGTTATTCCAACTGCAATCAATATGAGTTGCCATTGCGATTTAGAAAAAAAATTGATGCCAAATTTAGATGCATTGATAAATTTTATAAATATTAAATCTAACGAGCTAAAGGGAATTGTAAAAATAGGAAGAACACATTTAATGGATGCAATGCCTATAGATTTTTCTCAAGAATTATCTGCTTGGGAAGGTCAATTAAAAGTGGCAAGAGCTAATCTAGCTTCTGTGGGAGACGAGTTACTTTACTTACCTCAAGGCGGAACAGCTATTGGAACGGGAATTAACGCTCACCCTAGATTTGCTAAAGAATTTGCAAAAGAGGTAGGAAAATTAGGTAAAGTAAAAACTAAACCAAGTTTGAATTTCTTTCAAAGTTTGAGTGCTCAAGACCTCTCAGTAAGACTATCTGGAGAATTAAAAAATCTTGCAGTTATTTTAATGAAGATAAGTAATGATTTAAGGTGGATGAATAGCGGACCTTTATCTGGCTTAGGAGAGATAGAGTTAGAAGCCCTTCAACCAGGGAGCAGCATTATGCCGGGCAAGGTGAATCCTGTTATACCGGAAGCAGTAGTTATGGGTTGTGCGGATGTTATAGGTAATGATGTCTCTATTACAGTGGCAGCGCAATCAGGTAATTTTCAGTTAAATGTTATGTTGCCGGTGATTGCATATAACCAACTTAAAAGCATCAATATCTTAGCTGGTGCAACTGATATTTTAGGAAGGAAAGCTATAAAATCATTTAAAGTAAATAAAAAGAATATAGAAACTTCTTTAAGTAAGAACCCTATACTTGTTACAGCTTTGAACCCATTGATAGGATATGCAAAAGCAGCTTCTATAGCTAAAAAAGCCTATAAAGAAAATAGATCAATTATTGAAGTAGCACAAGAAGAAACTGACCTAAGCTTAGCTCAGCTTAAAAGAATATTGAATCCAAAGAAATTAACTCAAGGTGGAATAAATAAAAAATAAATATGACAGAATTACTTAAACAAAAGTGCGTAGCGTGTAACGTTGATGCTCCTAAAGTTTCAGAAGAAGAGTTAGCTGAGTTACTGCAACATATTCCTGACTGGAAGACTTTTACAGAAGATTCTGAGCTTAGGCTTAAAAGGGTATTTAAATTTAAGGATTACGCATCTGCCATTAAGTTTTCAAACAAGGTAGCAGCATTAGCAGAAGAAGAGGATCATCATCCGGCTATTTTATTAGAGTGGGGACAAGTTGAAGTAACTTGGTGGACTCATAAGATTGGGGGACTCCATAAAAATGACTTTATATCCGCTGCAAAAACAGACCTAATATTTCAATAACATATTTATGGTACAAGTTATTGTGGTCTATTCAGGAGGGATGGACTCTTATACTCTGATTAATAAGGCTATTCAAGAAGGTCATGAGGTTCAAGCTATATCGTTTGACTATGGACAGAAGCATAAAAAAGAACTTTTATTTGCCAAGAATTTTTGTGAGATATCAAGAATTGAACATGAGATAGTTGATATCACTTCAATAAAAAATTTATTAAAAGGTTCAGCTTTAACAGATGATATAGCGATCCCTCAAGGGGGTTATGCTGATAATTCAATGAAATTAACTATAGTACCTAATAGAAATATGATTTTAATTTCGATGGCTATAGGATATGCGGTTTCTTCAAATGCGAATGAAGTTTGGTTTGGAGCTCATTCAGGTGATCATGTAATTTATCCAGATTGCAGACCTGAATTTGTTGAAAAAATGAATGCTTTGTCTTTAATTTCTGATTATCAGCCTATTTCAGTAAAAGCGCCTTTCATAGATTTAAGTAAATCAGAGATTTTATCGAAAGGTGTGGAAATGAACTTAGATTATTCTAAAACATGGACTTGTTATGAAGGGAAAGACTTAGCTTGTGGTTTATGTGGTTCTTGCAATGAAAGATTAGAGGCCTTTCGTGAAAATAACTTGGATGATCCTCTTGAATATTATGTATCAAGTTAAAGAAATTTTTTATACCTTACAAGGAGAAGGAGCAAGAACAGGGAGGCCTTCTGTTTTTTGCAGATTTACAGGTTGCAATCTATGGTCAGGACTTGAAAAAGATCGTAATGATGCAGTTTGTAAATTTTGTGATACTGACTTTGTAGGGACCAATGGTACTGGAGGAGGAAAGTTTAAAACAGCTAGAGAGTTATCAGAGGCTATTGACGCAAAATGGAAGAATACCAATCCTAATAAATATGTGGTTTGTACTGGTGGAGAACCAGCTTTACAAATAGATAAGGAATTAATTGATGCATTGCATAAAAAGGGTTTTGAAATAGCTATAGAAACAAATGGAACCATAGCATTGCCTATAGGAATAGACTGGATAACTGTTAGTCCAAAATCAGATTCTATATTAAGAATAGTAAAAGGAAATGAATTGAAATTAGTTTATCCTCAAAATGATGCCAACCCTCAAGATTTTTATGACCTAAATTTTGATCAATTCTACTTACAACCCCTAGATAATGAATTGAAATCTGAAAATACTCAAAAAACGATACAGTATTGTTTAGAGAATCCTAAATGGAAAATCAGTCTACAAACACATAAGTATATTGGTATTCGTTAATTTGGCTCTTCCCATTGAGTTAAAGATGCTCTAGTATCATTCTTTTTTTGAAGGGATGCGATTTAAAAAATGGATAAAATATTAGACCAACCAGAATGGTTTTCTAAAGCCATCGCTCTAGACCACACGAGTGGATTTGCTGAGGTAAATGGAGCCCGTATTCACTATTTGGAGTGGGGTAAATCAAACCCTCAGAGTGTTATTATGGTGCATGGTAATGGGGCTCATGCCCATTGGTTTGAGTTCGTAGGGGCTATGCTTTCAGATAAATATCATTTTGTGACTATGAGTTTTAGTGGGATGGGAGATAGTGATTGGAGGTCTAATTACATAAGAGAGACTTTTATTAATGATCTTTGGGGGGTAGTTGAGGCTACCAATCTCAAAAACCCAGTGGTAGTAGGCCATAGTTTTGGAGGAATGATTTCTCTAGCAACAGCTGGTAAGTATAGCCATTTAATGTCAGGATTATTGCTAGTAGATTTTGTTGTCACTCCAGTTGAAAAACATGTGGAGTGGTTTGATAATTGGCCTGGTTCAAAACCGCCTAGATTAGCTGATACAAAAAAAGAATTGATAGATAGGTTTAGATTAATGCCCGAACAGGAATGCAAAAATCAATACTTATTGGACTATATAGCAGAAAAGTCTATTCGAGAAACAAATGGAAGTTATAGCTGGAAGTTTGATCCCACAACTTATGATAACCTAAGAATAGGCAAGGATCATATTGAGATACTTGATAATTTACAGTGCCCAGTTGGATTTATGTATGGAGAAAATACCGTAGAATTTGATGCGCAAGTATCTGTTGAAGAGATGGAGCAATTTTTACCTGAAGGTTCTCCAGTTTTATGTTTAAAAGATGCCCAACATCATTTAATGCTTGATCAGCCTGAAGAATTTATAAAAGAATTAGATTTTTTAATCCAGAAATTAACTTGACGGTGTCATTTCCTTTTTAGGTAATTTAAGAGCCCATATTGTTAAGATTCCTAGGGCTGGTGCAAAGCCTAAAATAGAAAATGCTAGATTATAGTTACCATATAAATCAAATAAGAAAGCAGCTAATGGAGTACCGGTTACTTGAATGGGTAATAAAAATGGTCCGGCTAAACCCCTAGCTCTTCCAAAGCTTTTTTCAGTATATGTTTTAGTAAACAATATATTGGATAAAGGCAAGGCTCCTCCTAATCCAAAACCAAATAGTGCAATAATTGCAGCTAATTGAAGAGGAGACTCTGCATAAAATATTGAAAGTACTGCTATTGATTGAATTAATAAAGAAATACTAACGGTCATTCGAGCATCTATTTTATCTACAAGCCAGCCAAAGAAAACCTTTCCAATGATGGCGGGTAAAGCATAACTACTTAATATATAGCCTGCTTGGAGGGCCCAACCCATCGAAGCTGCATAAAAGGTTATATGTCCCAGTACTCCAGCTATAGCAGTAAATTGAAAAGCAAAACTTATGGTTAGGACCCAGAAATTTTTATCTTTTAGTATTTGAATATTCTTCCAGTCTTTTCCTCTTTCGGTTTGGTTATCGTTTGACGAAGGTTCGTTGCCATCTGGAAATTGATTTACTAGTTTAGGGTCATCTATCACTCCAAACCAAATAAAGGGCATAGCAACGAATAATATTACAAGCCCAAAGTATAAATAAACTTCTTGCCAGCTAATGTAATTAAGTAGGTATTGAGTCAGACTAGGCATTATTAAACCAGCAAGAGAAACCCCTATGGCTGCAATACCCAATGCTTGTCCTGTTTTTATATTAAACCAACGTGATACTAATTTTGATAAGGAAATATTCCCCATGAGCGTGAAACCAATAGCAACAGGTAAAGTAAAGAGGGCTAAATATATGGCAAATGTAGTTGCAAAAGATAGCGCTATAAGCCCAAGACCATAAAGAATAGCTCCTAATAATAAGATTTTCCTTATAGAAAAATAATCCAAAGCATTCCCAACAAAAGGAAATAAGATTCCTGAAACTACAAAAAGCATAGGTATGGTCGAAGTAACTAAGGTTCTAGAAATATCGAACTCTTTTTCTAAAATTATTTGGATGATTGGTGAAGCTTGGAAAGTAAAACCAACAGCCATAAAGTCTATAAAAAGAGCAAGAAAGACCATTTGCCATCCTAAAAACTTTTTATTAGAAGGTTTTTGCATTAATGTAATTAGATTTATGAAAAAGCATCATAACTTAAATTGACTTGTTTTATTCAATAAGTATTTCTGTATAATTAGAAGATGTTGCGTATTGCTGACCAAGCTTTAACTTTTGACGACGTCCTTTTACTTCCAGGGTATTCTGAAGTACTTCCATCGGAGGTTGATCTTTCTACCCAACTCACTAAATCTATTAGATTAAATATTCCTGTTATTTCAGCCGCTATGGATACGGTTACAGAATCGCGCATGAGTATTGCTCTTGCAGAGCTTGGAGGTTTAGGAATTATCCATAAGAATTTAACTATTGAAGATCAGGCTGCTGAAGTTAAGTCAGTAAAAAAATATGAAAGTGGAGTAGTTAGAGACCCCATCACTATTCGTTCGGACAACTCCGTTGCAGAGTTAGTGCAATTAACTAGAGAATTAAATATATCAGGAATGCCAGTTGTTGATGATGGAAATCTAGTAGGAATTGTAACCAGCAGGGATTTTAGAAATCAAAATGATAGTACTGTTGATGTTTCTAATATCATGACCCCTAAAGATAGGTTGATAACTTCTAAGGAAGGAACAGATTTAGAAGTAATAAAAGAATTACTCCATAAGAATAGAATTGAGAAAATACTTTTAGTGGATGATAATTTTTCTTTAACAGGTCTGGTAACGTTAAAAGACATAAATAAATCCAAAGATTTTCCAAATGCAGCTAGGGATTCTGAAGGCAGGTTGATAGTTGGTGCGGCTATTGGAACAAAATCTGACACGGATGAAAGGACAGAAAAATTAATTAAAGCAGGCGTTGATGTGTTGGTAATAGACAGTGCTCATGGTCATTCAAAGGGAGTTCTAGATAGGGTGAATAAGACCAAATCAGATTATCCAGATGTTCAGGTAGTTGGAGGAAATATAGCTACAGGTGAAGCTGCTCTAGCATTAGTAAAGGCGGGCTCAGACGCGGTGAAGGTAGGAATTGGTCCTGGCTCTATATGCACAACTAGAATAGTTACTGGAGTAGGTGTACCTCAAGTGACAGCCGTAGCAGAAGTAGCTGCAGCATTAAAAGGAAAAGGCACTCCCATAATAGCAGATGGAGGAATTCGCTATTCAGGTGACATTGCAAAAGCGATGGCTGCAGGAGCTCATACAATTATGCTTGGCAGTGTTCTTGCAGGAACAGAAGAAGCTCCTGGCGAGGTAGAGTTATACCAAGGAAGAAGTTATAAATCTTATAGAGGTATGGGCTCAATGGGGGCTATGTCAGGAGATCAAGGATCGACTGATCGTTATTTTCAGGATAGTGCACAAGCAACTGAGAAATTAGTACCTGAAGGGATTGAAGGTAGAGTTCCTTATAAAGGATGGATGGAGGCAGTTATTCATCAAATGATGGGAGGCTTAATGCAAAGCATGGGCTATACAGGATCAAAGGATACTGAAACCATGAGAACGAAACCAAAATTCGTACAAATAACTCAAGCAGGGGTGAGTGAAAGTCATGTGCACGACGTAAGCGTCACTAAAGAAGCTCCAAACTATAGAATCAGTTAATCATAAATGGCAAAGGATATACTTGCCCAAAAAATTCTAATATTAGATTTTGGGTCTCAGTACACACAACTCATAGCACGAAGAGTTAGAGAACTGGGAGTTTACTGTGAGATCTATTCTTACAAGGCCTCTTTGTTAGCCATCAAAAAATTTTCTCCTCAAGGAATTATCCTTTCAGGAGGACCAGAAACAGTTAAGCAAAAAGGATCTCCTAAAGTGGCATCAGGAGTTTTCAAATTAGGCGTACCCATTTTAGGTATTTGTTATGGTATGCAGACCATAACTAAGCAGATGGATGGCAAAGTTGAACTCTCAAAGAAAAGGGAATTCGGTCATGCCTCACTCAAAATTTTGAATAAATCAGGTGGTCTTTTTACAGGTATTAATCAAAATACTATGAATGTGTGGATGAGTCATGGCGATCACGTTGTTTCATTACCTGAGGGATTCAAGAAAAGTGCAAGCAGTTCTAATAGTCCCATAGCAGCCTTTGCAAATACAAAGCTCAATATATTTGGACTGCAGTTTCATCCAGAAGTAACTCATACCCCTCAAGGCAAGAAAATTCTCAGTAATTTTGTCAGAAATATATGTCAGTGTAGAGGTTTGTGGAATTCAAAAAATATTATAGATAGATCCATTCAAGAAATTAGAGAAAAGGTGGGGGATGATAAAGTATTATTAGGTTTATCAGGAGGGGTTGATTCTTCAGTGGTAGCAGCCTTATTACACAGGGCTATAGGAGATAAACTCACTTGTATTTTTGTGGATAATGGACTACTTCGTTTAAATGAAGGCGATCAAGTGATGGATACTTTTAGTCGTGCTTTTGGAATAAAAGTGATTAGAGCAAATGCGGGTAATTTATTCTTAAGAGAATTAAAAGGTAAGACTGATCCAGAAGTAAAACGAAAAATTATTGGCAAAGCTTTTATTGATGTGTTTCTAAAAGAAGCAAAAAAGGACAAGCAGATTAAATGGTTAGCACAGGGAACAATTTATCCAGACGTTATA
>Ga0315339_1000100_pt1 | contig 143865 bp, 142 predicted proteins | sample ASW17metaG_FD_204514 | JGI IMG/M metagenome (GOLD analysis project Ga0315339, IMG submission 204514) | Ammonia-oxidizing marine archaeal communities from Pacific Ocean, United States - ASW #17 | ecosystem: Environmental > Aquatic > Marine > Oceanic | place: USA: California | collected 2016-12-05
CCTGTCAATTATGACAGTATTCAGCATTTTAAAGCTCAGCTATATTAATACTTTAGGACATTAACTGATTTCGTCGGCCCTTAGATAGAAGAACAACCGATGACTACTTTAACAGGATAGCAAAAAACTAAAACACCGGTTGGCGGCAGCTGAGCAATGCTTGATATAGGTCAATGCCGCTATAAAAAGAGAATAGCAAACTTGGTCGTGTTGAGAGTTGGAAATCGATTTGATGTGTTTTTGTTTTAACAGGGGACAGCGTATTTGGATATTGCGATAAAAAAATTTCGGCGGCAAAAAAGTTCAACGAAAGCTCATCTGATCAAATCTTGATTGAGGCGGGCAAACAGCCTTGCTGTTCATCGTGAGGTGCGGGAGAGCCGCACTTTTGAGCAGTCAATCTAATGCTCAAGCCGGGGTGCCGATTTCGGTTAAGGCTTCGAGCGAAAAAGTGAAAGGAAGGTAGACGTTATGAAACGCAGAGATTTTCTTAAAAGTGCCGCGGTTTTACCCGCTGCAGGAGCGTTATTGACTTCAGGCGCGCTTCTAACCAGCGAGACCGCAAAAGCACAGGGCAAGAAAGCCGCCGGGAAGGCAGCCTCTGGAGCTGGCAAAGTTCCAGAATTCGCCAAGCATCAACTGACCTCGGATATGAACGGCCTCGGCCCGGACGGCAAGCCGACCGGTCAGAAGATGACCTTTACCGGCGCTTCCAAGGCGGACGCCACCGCTGAATCTGCCAAGGGCCACAAGAAGATGAAACTGACGAAGAAAGAGCAGGATATTCTGGACGGCAAGGCCGGCAAGGAAATGGCCAAGCTCATGAAGATCCAGGTGCTCTTCGGTAACATCTTCGGCGCCGAGAAGCTCGTGGATCTCGGCGGCGCGCCCCACAGCAACCTCTACCCTGGCGCCCCCTACCTCAGCTCGTTGATCAAGATGCTTGATGAATGCGCCAAGGCCGGGCTCAAATCCTATGCGCCCTACACGGTCAACCCGCGGCCCTTCGACGCCTACAACGTCCAGAACAACGTGAAGGAGATGCAGATTGTCTACGAGGGCTACCCGCTGCAGCATGATTTGGACTGGGTTCATGCCCGCCTCGGGGCGCCGGAACTCAACAAGCGCTCTTGCGCCTGCTATATCAAAGAGGTGGGCAACGCCCCCAAGCCCGGAACCTACGTGGCCTGGGCGGAATCCTCGGCGGTGAACTACGGCAACTCCGTGCTCGGCATCCGCACCAACCGCAATGGCGCCGGCATCGACCTGATCTGCGCCCTGACGGGCAAGGCGCCCTTTTTCGGCCTCATGACCGACGAGGGCCGCGTGGCCAAATGGCTCATTGACGTCAAGACCTCGAAGACGCCGGACTGGGGCGTGCTCGGCACCGCCATCGGGCGTAAGGTCGTGGAGGATGTTCCCCTCGTCACCGGCATCGCCAAGTACTTCGAGGGCGGCGAGGTCACCGAGGACAACATGCACCTCCTGAAGGCCATGGGCAGCGCCACCGCCGCTTCCGGCTCGGTCGGTCTCTACCACGTCGAGGGCGTGACCCCGGAGGGCAAATCGAAGGGCCGCAAGCTGCTGGTCAAAGACTACCAGACCTACGTCTACGACGACGCCGAGGAGCAGAAGATCATCAAGACCTTCGGCAACTTGTGGCCGGAGAAAGACGGGGATCCCACGGCCGCCTTCATCGGCTGCCCGCACAACACCTACCACGAGATGATCAAGTGGGGGAAACTGGTGACCGAGGCGCTGGACAAGGCCGGCAAGGAGAAGGCGGCGATTCCCGTCTATATGTTCTGCGCCAACGTGGTGCGGAGCCGCCTGATCGCGGAGGAAAGCGAACTCTCTGGCAAGATGCTGAAAGCGGGCATGGTGCAGACCCCCATGTGCGGCGTCACCTGGGCCGGCACGAAGGGCTTCTCGGACCGCGTCCGTGGTGTCACCAACTCCGCCAAGACGCGGAACTACTCGACGATCCGCTACTTCCCGGATCAGACCCTGGTGGACATCATCGTGACGGGCAAGATGCCGGGGTGAGCGTAAGAACCGAGATTGAGAAAAATTAGAACGAAAACCTTCAACTGGAGATTTAGTCAATGGCTAAGAAAACATTCAAAGGACGTGTGATCCTTTCCGGCAAGCTTGAGGGCAAGGCGCTGGTTTCGAAGCAGCCTTTCAACCTCACCGGGTCCTATTTCGAGAACATGTTCGCAGGGAACACCAAGACTGCGCCCTGCACCGATGCCAACAACCCGGACCTGTACAAGAAGGACATGAAAGGCGCGATCTTGTGCACTTCGCAGTGCGTCGGGTCCACCATGGGCGCGGGAGCGCTCATGGGAGTGAGCGAACTCGGCGTGGGCCTCAAGGCCTTTCTGTTCTCGAACCACATCGATAGCATCGCGGCCGGGGGACTGATCATCGATGACGTCTGGTACGATCGCCGCGTCATCACGGTCGATCTCCTCGGCGACGAGTTCCTCAAGGCAGTGAATACGGGCGATCCGATCTCTATCAAGGATGATGGGACGGTTACTGTCGGTTGATCAGGCCAGCTTTGGAGGACGCTCCCGCGGGCGGCTGCGAATCGGCAGCCGTCCTAGGGTGTGTCAGTTATGTACCAGTCACAGAGAAATCTATTTTATCGCTAAAAATAAAGCATCTGCGCGGGAGGGATTACATGCGCGTTTGACCGCTTTATGCTATAAATAAAGGCGCGGCCAATGACTTAAGGGGCGCCCCTTAGGACAGGAGTGGACATAATATGAGAGTTTTTATCACGGCTTTGGCTGCAATGATGGTCGTGCTAAGTTTTGGGATCCCAGGCCCGGCCAGCGCCGAGGAACTGCAGCCGCCCGTACCCATAAGCAAGCAGGGGGCCGCCGGGTTTGCCGATGATCCCGAAGATCCGGCGAACAAACTGAAACAAATTGAAAACCGTGCAACCCAGACGGACGGATTAATCCCCTATTCGCCTATTCAGCCAATCCGCGATGTCTTTACGTCTTTCAAGGATGCCGTTTACGATGCGACGTATCTGAAGCTCGGACTGTCTTTCCATCACCTGTTCCAGGGCGCGTCGGACGTTGTGCCGGGCGCGAAGGACGACGGCGCCGCCACGGATATGGATTTTGTCGGCACCTGGGAGTTGTTTAATCGGGGCACGCCGACCCAGGGAGAAATAGGCTTCGGCCTGGAAGGCCGGTGGGAGTATGGCTATGGAATCGGCCCGCAGAATCTTGGTTTTGCCAATGTTGCCACTTCCGGCGGTACTGCTAACACCTTCTCTGAATACCGCCCGAACTTCATTGTTAGGAACCTCTATTACAAGCAAGGTAGCCAGGAAGCCGGGTGGGTGTTCCGGTTCGGCAAAATTACGACCGATGCGATGCTGCTGACCAATCGGCATATCACCCCCAACACAACGTTCTTGCCGAATGCCGGGACCGGCGTATTCGCCGCAGGGTTTGCGGATTCCGGCGCCGGCATTGGGGCCGCCAAGTACTTCGGCGACAACATGTACGTGGGCGGTGTGATAGCGGATGCAAACGGTAACCGGTTTGATTGGTTTGGAGACCTAGATAAAGGTGATTTCTACAAGGGCTTGGAAGTCGGCCTGAAGATTGCGCCGAAGACTGACAAGGCAAGCTTTTCCAAATTCCTGCTCTGGCACACCGACGGCACGAAGGACGGGACGCCGATCAACGCAAATACCGGCGCAGATGGATGGGGGTTCGCCTTCGTGCTTGAACATGAACTGACGGCAGATGGCCGGGTGGTTGCCATTGGACGATATGGACGAAGTTTCGATGGTGCAGCCATTTATGATCAACAAGCCGCTGTACACTTCCTGTTTTACCAGCCGTTTGGACGGTTCGAAAACGACGTTATCGGCACTGCTTTCAATTGGGTCGATTCAACTTTTGCCGGCACGAGAGATGAATATAACTGGGAGACCTTCTATCGATTCCCGCTGCTTCCGGACGTCGACACCACCCTCAGCTACCAAGCCGTATTCAACCCGGCATTTACCAGGACGTTCGATTTTTCCTCGGTGTTTTCACTGAGGCTGACAACGTCGTTCTAACGATCGCGAACCAGGCGACTGTTAAGCAGAAACAGGGGTAGTTAAAGAGGTCAGTGGATTTATCTCAATGAGCATCGGTACTGAAACCTGGCCAAAAGATCCGGCGGTCCCGGACCTGCCACCGGTTCCTGACGTGGCAAACTCGGGTCGAGACGCGGCGACCCGGGAAGCCCACCATAAGCATTGGTCTGGAAGAGCGGCAACCTGTCTAACGTTAGCCTGACCCGACAACAATGTCTGCTTCTCTAATCGGGCGTTTTTGTCAAACTCTGTGTTTCTTAGCTTTTGATGTCAGCATCTCGCAGGACACTTCGCTCACACTCTTTAACGAGAGTTGAAGCAGAGAACCGGCACCACAGCGCGTCAAGAACCAAAGACCACAAAACAAGTAGGGAGGATCGAAATGTTCCAGTTTATCAAGACCACGGCTCTCGGCGGGATCATATTTCTTATCCCGGTTATTATTCTCGTTGCCGTCTTTACAAAAGGCTATCAATTGGTGAGCAAGATAGTTGCCCCGCTTTTGGCCATCGTGCCGGTGGACAGGATCTTTGGTATTGTAATCTTGGATCTACTGATACTCGCTCTTGGTGTGCTGATCTGTTTTCTGGCAGGGCTGGCAGCGAAATCGTCTGTTGCCATCAGGTTGGTTACCTCAATTGAGTCCAAATTTCTGTCCAAAGTTCCCGCCTACGACGTTGAAAAGACAAAACTGGCTTCCAGGATCCGATTTCAGGAAGGGAAGGAAACACAGCCTGTCCTTGTACGCTTCGATGATCAGTGGCAGATCGGCTTTGAGGTCGATAACATAGCGGGCGATAAAGTGGCTGTCTTCTTACCCGGTGCGCCGGACCCTTGGTCCGGTTCCGTCAGCATCGTGACCGAAGATCGAATTATGCATCTGGATTCAAAGCTGACTGCAACCTTGGGAATATTCAAAAACCTGGGGAAAGGCGCAGGCGATCAATTGAGACCACCGCCATAAGCGGACATTGGCCTTTTTTTGGGTTAGCCGTGAATCAAGCAGCATTAAGGTGCAGGCGGTAATAACGTCAATACTGATAGATACTCAACACTGAGATCAGATCGGTTCGTCTTTCTTTGCAACTTTGTTTTTCTGTTCTGGCTCGGCTGTGGCTACTTCTCCGGCCGCCGCCGCTATGGCAGTTTTTTGATTCTCGTTCAGCTCTGTATGTTCCTCCAGTCCCGGTATCTGCACCCGAACCTCTTTGCGGGCAAACTGGATGTTGTTTTCTTCGAATGCTTTTTGCACCCGCGTATAAATTTCCTTGCGGATCACCCACTGGGCGCCCGGTTTGCAAGTGAATTTTCCCCGATAAACGATACCGATATCGTCGACATCTATAACGCCCTGGAATTTGAAAGGTTGAATGAAATCTTGACCATATGTTGGGTGCTCCAGCATTTCCTCTCCGATTTTTCTGTACAGCCTGCGCACCAGATCCATATCGGTGTCGAACGGCACCGTAAAGCGGAGCTTCATGATGACATAATCCCGGCTGTTATTGGTCATCTTGGGAATTTCACCATAGGGAATGATGTGCACGGGGCCGTTTGGGTGGCGAAGTTGCAGCGAGCGCACTGAGATCTTTACCACCGTACCTACCGTGCCTTCGATTTCAATGAATTCACCCAAACGAAAGGCGTCGTCCAGCAAGAAAAATATGCCGGACACAACATCTTTCACCAATGTTTGGGCGCCAAAACCGATCGCCAGTCCAACAACGCCGGCACCGGCGAGCAGTGGTGTGATATTTACGCCAAGCTGACTTAGACCCAACAATACTGTGAGGGTTATGACGGTGATTTGAAGCACTAGGTGTACAAGCGGCAAAATCGTCGTTAATCGGGTCTTTCCCGTACCGCCGCCTTCGCCCTGCATAGCTGAGGCGTCAAAGGGTCCTTCTTTGGCAAGCTGCCTATTGACCCATAGATTGGATAGTTCCCAGATAACATACCCAATGGCAAGAATCGTCAGGAAACCCCAGCCATTTGCCGCCAGCAGAGGGCCAAAACCCTGCTTGGCCAAATCTTGAAAATCAATGCCCCATAGCCTTCCGATGACCATTATAAATAGTAAAATCAATACAACCCGGCCGATACGGGCGTAGCTGTTTTTTGTCTCGTAGTAAGCTTCTTCCGCGACTTCCCCTTTTCCCTGCATGGGGGGAAGGAGACGGGAAATGATGCCACGCAGCACTGTATCGAAAAACGGCATGAAAATAATAATTGCCAGGGTAATGGCGGGAATGCCCCGTTTCAATTCAACCGCGCCGGTGACGATCAACACACTCCCTATGAAATATTGGATTGCGATCGCGATAATGGAACCGGCCGGCCACCAATTTGCTATCCGTTCCATGCTTGGGCTCAGATGATCTTCTTTGCCTTTTATGATTGCGGTAATTCCCTCTCTGGCCCGCCAGGTAACATAAATAATGCTGGCATAGACATATTGGGTAACCCAAAATCGAAGGGATCCGTAAATATCGATTTGGAAATGCTCTACGAGTTGTCCCAGATATATTGCAACGCCGACAATGCCTGTCAGGATCAGCAAATTTCTGGATATGAATTTCGCATTCCAGTCGTCAACTGACGCCAGACGCATGGCCGGATCATTTGGTGATAACGTGAAGTGCAGAAAGAGCGACATGCCCCTTATGGTCAGCAAAACGGACAGAATAAAGGACGTCGCCAAAAACCGATCGGTCTCTTCCCCGTAGATACTCACCGCGGCGATGAGCGCAACGATAAAAAATACTGCAAGACCAAGCACCTCAGCAGTTAATCTCAAAAAGACATTTTTAAAAACGATCCCAGACCCGTCGCCGCGATCGACCGGCATTAATTTCTTCCAGCCTTGCATCATTCTGGCTGCAATTATTTCTGCGAATAAGGCCAGAGCAATTATGAAAACGAAGAAACCTGCAAATTTCAGATTTCCGGTCAAACCGCGGCCGCTGAATATTTGCAGAACAGTCTGAGCAGTGCCTGTGATCATTGCCGGAATCGCGACGATATTTTTGCCCACATGATTCAAATGTTTCCGCCAGGTCGACTCCAGCACATTTGTAAAAGCCATGTCCGGTTTAGCCTCAGCGACTTTTGCCGAGGCATTGTCGGCTGCAAGAATTTCAAGAAGGTCCACAACAGCGCCGACTTTGTCTTGCGGCACTTTCGACAGCAGTTCTTTAAGCCTGTCCGAGGGTACTTGTTTTTCCGCCTTGGTGCTTTGTGCAGCGCTGCTTGTTATGCTTTGAGCATTGGCGCCGCTGGATAAATTCGGCGCAAGAGTAAGAAGGGGAAGAGCTAAAAAACAGACCAGAATTATTTTATGCAATAATTGCAGGCTGAAATCCCTGGTGCGTAACGCGATAAATTGCGTTTCGGACTTGGGCATTGTCGCACCCCAGATTTTTGAGAATTTTTTTATCTGCATTGTGACACCCCGAGATTTTTACCCATCCGCCCAGATAAGATATTGATAGTAGTATGATTATCGAATTTCGACCGCAATGCAACTGTTGGCTAAGAGGGAATTGGCCGGTCGGTAGACCGAGGATATTTTTGATTCCAGATGCTTGGAATGAGCTTTTTTTGGTCACTTGATGGTGTGACAATTCACAGGGCGGCTTGGAGAGTTGGTAATTGGTAGGCTGAATGCGTATTTTAGTTCGCTTTGGGTCAAAAGCTGACATAAAATTCAATATTTAGCAGGGTCTTCTATGTCCTCCAAAGCAGACGTTCCTTGTTCTGTCTTATCCAATCTATCTTGTAGTTTTGACATTGCCGTCTGTATATGTGCCCCGGATTGAAGTGCATAGCGTGCGACCATAGACAGTGTCTTATGTCCTGATATGCGCTGGACAGTAGGCAAGTCGACACCTGTTTGGACAAGATGGGTGATGACGATGTGTCTTAGAATATGCGGTGTTACCAAGTCGGGATCGTGGCCTGCACGCATAGCTGATCGTCGAAAAGCTTTTCTAATCGTGTGAAAGTGCCCCGTACGGCTGGCGGGGGAGGGGAACACCCACGGGCATCCGGGCTTGAGGTTTGATACGCCTCCACCCGAATTAGGGCTGAGGCGGTTTTGCTTTGTATATTCTCTATTGCGAGCCAGTTCAGATATGAGTCATTAAATAACAGAGGCAGTCTTGGCGGATCACTAGCACGTCAGGTGTGATCATTGCTGGTGTGACATCTCTTGTAAGTGTGATGATGCCCCGGTCCAGTTGAAAAAAATCACTCGTGATGTCCTTTTCGTTCTCATCAAGCACGTATAATGGAAGCGACTGGCTTGCTGTGGTCGCCCAACGTGAACACGCCTTCATCTCGGTGAAGTTCATGTTCTCCAAATCGGGCCGAAATACGAGGTCAGCGCTGACGCTATCAAAAGAAATCGAACATTCTGGAGCAACAATAACGCGCCCTACGGTTTCATAGAGTTCGAGTGCGTCTGTTCTCGGTGGATGGGATGAAAATGTGTCCTGACGCAGGACATCCTCCACCAAACGGATTGCTGCTGCGGCACCATCAACATTGCCGTTTTTACCGCACTCGATCGTAATCGCGGGGCAAAGTTGCGAAAACGCAATGGATTGGGTTGTGTTTGGATTGAGATAGAAGACGCCAACCGGTGCGAACATCGCAGCGAGTTGCAGGTCCGCTGGCCTCAAGGCGTTGACGCAGCCATAGATCGGGTTTGCGCCAGTATTGTTATGGATATCGATGCTGGCGAACACTTCTTGCTCACGCGCAATCTTGAGAATGTCTTGAGCGAGCGCATGATGCTCACTGGACCCGTGAGCCCAGATCCTGTTGAAGTCAGGCAACCCCTCAATCAGGCGCACCCCCAGAGATGCTGCCTCCACGTTGCCTATGAAAATCAAAAGACTTCTCGGCGGAGGTTCTAATGTATATTTGCTCTGCAAATGCTGCAGCACTTCGAAACTTGTCGCTTCGTTTCCATGCAAGAGCGTTGAGACCAAAAGTGGCTCACGCTTAGCCCCTGGAATGGAAATAAGCGTGGGGTTCGGAAAGACCTGTTTGATTTCGCTGAGCGTGATGCGTGCGATATCTGCTGGAAAATTCTCAAGACGGTCAAGTTGCATACCCGGTGTCCACCTATACGGTCCAGGTGTGAACGGGGGTTCCAGTTGCCTGGAACTCGGCATAGCGTTCTGTTAGCGCCTGGAAATTAACACCATTACACTCAATGACACTGCGCTGCCATCCCGCACCGTTGCGGCCACTTCGCAGGCGCGGCTCCAGCACTTCTGCGAAATAATAATCGAGAGCGTGAGTATGGACACCTTCCCGGACGAGTGCGTCCCGAGCGTCCGGCAAAAGACGCTCTAGCAACAAAGATTGAACGTTGACGGATTTGCCTCTCCAATCGACCTGCGCCTTAAGTCCGTCGCGCGCACAAGCGTAAAAATTCGCGCGTGCGTGCTCGAACGGTATTTCGCTTTCGGGTGGGATGTCGGTTCTCCCCAGGGCCAGGACGAGCCCATGGCAAAGCGCCAGGTTGGCAACTGTGTCGATGATGCTTGGACCAGCAGGCATAACGCGGTGCTCAATTCGAAGGTGGGGATTGTCGCGGCCGTCGAAGCCGAGGATCGGCCTAACCCACCGCCAAACCGTACCATTTTGCAAACGCAGATGGGGCAGCTTGGATGCATCGTCTTCGAGTGCTGGAAGCAAGATTGGATAACTCAAGTTTTCCAAGAAAAGTTCGAGGAAAGAGTGGCGGAGGTATCCCGTGCCAAGCGTTACCCGTTTTACATTGCGCCCTTCAGCGTCCAGGAAGCCTTCCAGGGCTGTTACCTGCTCAAACGCTGGAATGCGCGTCTCGTCCCAGAGCGACTTGCCATAGAGAAAAGGTGAATTGGCCGTTGCGGCAATCAGCGGTGCTGCCGCAATGACTGCTGCATTGTAGAAACGTACCGCGTCTTCCTGATTGATTTTAAGGTGCGCTTGTAGCGATGTGCACGCTGCTTCCAACATGATGTGATCGCAGCGATAGTCAATGCGCTCTTCCCGCTCGATGCAGATGTGGAGCGGTTCCCGCCGTCGGCGTAAAAAGAGTTCCCTGTTCAATGCCCGGTATCGGTTTGAGTCGGACATCCAGTCTGGCTGGAGCATTTCATCGCGCACAGTTGGCAAGATGCCAATGGCGACAGGATGCAAGCTCAGTGTTTCAGCGGCACGTTCGCATTTGCTCCAGATGGTCTCCAAAGCACTTTGGGTTTGTGAAAGAGCATCGTCTGTCAGCACCAGCGGGGCCGCGTTAATCTCAAAATTGAATTTTGATAATTCCGCTACGATGTCGGGGTCTTTGAGGGTCGCCAAGAACTCTTCATTTTTAGGCGACGGAAGGTGGTTTTGGTCGATCAACCAGGCTTCAAGTTCCAATCCAGCTGTGAACTGTAAGGCGTGGTTGAATGTGCGTTCATCAAACCACCTTTTCAGCACCTTGGTTTCTTCGCGTAATCGGGCGCGAAATTCGCCGTGATCAGCCTCGCTGAAACTGCTGTTTTCGATTTCCTGTCCCATTGATACCCTTAGGTTTTGGAACTTAGCGTTTGCTCCTTGCTTCACCCGGATATTCTAATAGCCGGACAAGATCAAGTTACAACATGAGGCCTGGAACTTACTATATCATGAAGTGGATTTACCTTTCCTGTTTCACATGAACGAATGCTAAAACGCCTGATGCGGGTTAAAAAAACGCCCCCGCCGAAAACCGGCGGGGGCGGGTTTTTGTTCAATTAATCATAGAATTCTGAAGTTGGATCTGGGCGCGCCAGCAAAGCTTCCTGCGCGGTTGCAGCTTTGGCCAGTAGCTTTTTGATATCGACGCCGACCAGCTTGCCGTGGCGTTTGACAGCTTTACCGCCAACAAACACGGAATCGACATTGCTTGTATCCATGCCCAACACGATCGCACCTACTGAATCGTTGACAGGTGCCACGTTGATCGCATCCTTGTTCAGCAGAATAATGTCTGCTTCCTTGCCGGGCGTCAGTGTGCCAATCTTGCTGTCGAGACCGTTCGCCTTGGCGCCTTCAATGGTGGCGATTTTCAAGACATCCCGGACATCGAGAATTTTGTCGCGGAATGATTGCGGCGGGAAGACACCAAATTGGAACAGCCCGTCTGGACCAGTTGCGGTAAGCGGGGCGCGTTGTGTGGCGAACGCCGCATGCATCTGCGTGAACATGTCGGTCGGCTGATTGGTTTCAACGTCAATGCTCAGGCTGAACTTGCTGTTGCGATCAAGGATCCGCTGGATTGGCGGTGTGCCATGGCCCATTTGCTGTTCGACCGGAATGGCGAGCGAGAAGGTGCCGCCGGTGTCGATGATCCTCTGAAGTGTCGCATCATTCGTGGTGCAGCAATGGATGTAGGTGGTATCGTCTCCGAGCCCTCCCGGTACCAGGTCCGCGAATGCATTCAAGGTGTTGCCCGCACCCCCTGTGCCGACACCCACGTGCGTTGAAATCCTAACACCCAGATCGCGGGCGATATTCCATTCCGCAATGGCGTCATTGACGTCAGTGACGAATTCCGGGCCGGCGGCGGCGAGCGCCAAGGTCAGCCGTTGGTCGGAGGACGAGAAATATTTCGCTGCAATCCTGTTGATGTCACCAGGATAAGCCGTGGTTGCACCGTGAACTATAGCAGCAAAACTTGGGCCATAGGCGTAAACGCCGCGAATGCCCGAATCGCGAAGGCCTTCAATCGCCGCGTCGGTATGCTCCGGCGTTTCGGCGATGTGCGACCAATCGAGAATGGTCGTGATGCCGGAGTTCAGCGCCGACAGGCCGGAGATGAGATCGCCCAGATAGATCTCTTCAGGTTTGCTTTTCTCGGCTATATCGTACAGCACAGTGTCAAGATAATCCATCAGCAGGTCGTCCGGCCCGATATTGCGCACCAAGCCCTGCCACATATGGCGGTGGCTGTCGACGAAACCCGGGGCCACGATCATGCCTTTGGCGTTCACCACGTGAGCACCGGGTGCATGGATATTGGGGCGGATTTCCTTTATTTTGCCGTTCTCGACCAGAACATCTGCCTTGTCGAAATCGCCAACACCAGAATCAAGGCTGACGACATTGCCGCCTTTGATCAGCATACGGCCGCGATGACCGTGGCCAGGATGTCCGCGGCGGCCTCTTGCCTCGGCAGGTGATGCGCCAATTGAGTTTGCCGCTAGCAAAGCGCCTGTCACGCTGGCCGCGCTCATTCCGATCATCTCGCGGCGGGTCACATTGCTGCAACAGCTATTAGTACAATTTTGAGGATGATTGTGTGTTTTTTGTTGTTTGTCGGTTTTTTTATCTGACATTTGATATACTCCCCCTTGTTACTTTCTAATTCAGTTACAGCGATTGCCGCTGCAACCCACATATGAGCTCATCTCCTCACCAGGATTTTTGAGCCCATCATCCACTTGTCCAGTGGAATTCCTTAACCTCACCTTTTTTCTATATTTTAAAAACGCTTTCGCCCTATATCGGGTCGTTTAAGCGTCTTCGTGTGTTTGATTTTCACATTTTCTTATCAAAAAATGCTTTCGCCAAGCTGTTCACAACATGTCTGTATTCGCAGACAAATGCCGCGTATTATTGTTGCGGAATTCATAAGCTTCCGCATTGCGCGCCGCCATGACCTTCTTTGCACAGAGGTTTTCTTGGTTGCGCCACTCACACCTGCTGGATATTCAAACAGTGGTCTGATTGTTTGTAAACTGTGTATTTTGAATTTAATTGAAAAAATTGAGAAACGTGACTTTTTTGCCGCCGTGCACGAAGTAAGATTATATGGCTATTATTTGTTGCATTCTCTTGGCAATGCTTCACAGCTCATCTCTTTGGCGATCAGCCAGGCTGTAACTTTTATTGTTATTTCGGGCAATAATGTGCCCATTTGGTTGGTATCCAAATCCCTGAAAGGATCCCCCATGATTTTGAAAGGCTCTTGCCATTGTGGTGGCGTGCAATTCCAATTGACCAGCAAACATCCTTATCCGTTCAATTATTGTTATTGCTCGATTTGCCGCAAAACACAGGGGGCAGGCGGGTTTGCTATCAATCTTTCTGGCGATGCTGACAGTCTTGAAATTGTGGGTGAAGAAAATATCACGATCTATCAAGCGAAGGTGCCTGGCGCTGAAACGGGCGACATGGAAGATAGCCCGGCGCGGCGGCATTTTTGCAAGATATGCAGCAGTAATTTGTGGGTTTTCGATCCTAGGTGGCCTGAGCTGTTGCATCCGTTTGCATCAGCCATTGATACAGAGCTGCCTATACCGCCTGAAAGAACGCACCTCATGCTTGGGTCCAAGGCTAGCTGGGTGGCTGTAATGACTGAGCCAAAAGACAAAGAGTTTGAGGCCTATCCGGAAGAATCGGTTGCCCAATGGCATCAACGCCTTGGGCTTGAATGCTAAAGCATCAAACATGGTTCGTGACCTAGCGCTGAGGTCTAGGCAATTTCTGCAATCTCCATATGCCCTAGTTTGTCAGGATTACGCATAATAAAAATATCTGTTGCCTTTCCCGCGTCATCATATGCAAAAGATACAGATGCGGCCGTTGTGTCATTTTCTTTCAGGATAATTCCTCGACTGCCGTTTATATCAGTTCCTACCCATTGATGATCGCGCCACCATTGTCCAAGCCCTTTCTCGATGAAATTGAGCACATCTGCTTGCCCGTGCAAAATATAGTGGATCGCGGGGACTTTGCCGCCCCCATCTGCAAATAGTTTGATGTCGTCAGACAAAAGGCTTGCAAGTTGCGTCGTGTCGTCATTGGCAATAGCCACTTCAAATGCCGCGAGTAATTTCTCCTGTTGGTCAATCGGTGTGACGTTTCTAACCTTCGTCTGTTTAATATTTGAGCGTGCCCTTGAAACCAGTTTGCGGCAAGTTGCCTCTTTAATATCGAGGGTCTGTGCTATTTCTGGATATGAGGCTTCAAATATCTCATGGAGTAGATAGGCTGCCCGTTCCTTGGGGGTGAGGCGCTCCAGCATGAGCAGGAAGGCCGTCCCTAAAGATGACGCCAAAAACAGCCTCTGCTCGGGGTCATCCCCAACTGGCGTTTGGAGTGGCTCAGGCAACCAGGGTCCGACATAGTCAACTCTCGTCTTATGAGCTGAGCGCAACAGGTCAATACATCGGCGCGTACAGACAGTTGTGAGCCATGATACAGGGTTTTCGATTCTGCTCTTTTCAGCTTTTTGCCATTTCAGGAAAGTATCTTGCACCGCATCCTCAGCATCAGCTCGCGAGCCAAGGATGCGATAAGCCAGACCCATTAATATGGGACGGTTTTCTTCAAAGATATGGACGCCCGTATTGGTTTGCATCTTAATGCTTTGATACCTGAATTCTGTTCCACAGATTAATCATTGACACAATCGAGGTCAGGACACCAATTTCCTTGTCGCTAAAATGCTCACTTAACCGGGCACGGAACGCTGCATAATCGGTTTTGTTTTCTAGATTTGTTAGCGCCTCGGTCCATTCAAGAGCAGCTTTTTCTCTATCGCTAAAGTCATCAACGTGCTTCCAGACAATTACTCTATCCAGCCGGTCGCTGGTTTCGCCATCATCGCGGGCTTCCCGCGTGTGCATCTTAACGCAAAAACCGCACTGATTTATCTGCGAAGCCCGAAGCTGAACAAGGTGGAATATGGTTCGATCAAAATCATATTCACTTATGATATCATGGACACCAGACAGTGCCTGAAGTGCTTCAGGGATCACTTCCTCGTATTTAACGGCATTTGTATCACTCACACTCATCTCCTTCGTTCTCAATAAAAGGCTTATATTCATATGACGATTGAGCGTGTTGGTTTGTGACACTGGGTTTGATATTGGTTAAAGATGACCAGATAATTGTCTTGATTGATTGACAGGACCGAATGTCATTAGCCAATGTAATAATTGGCCTTTTGGAGATCAAAATATATGCCGTCCTGTTGCGTCATCATGCCGGTTTATAATCGCGAAGACAGTATACAAAACACCATAGACAGTGTTTTGGCCCAGGATTTCGGCGATTTCGAGTTTATCATCGTTAGTGACGGCTCAACCGATGGCACGACCGGTGCTGTTGGGGCTTATAAAGACAAACGCATTCGATTTATCGATCTGCCGGAAAACAGAGGTGGTAATGCGGCGCGCAATGAGGGGTTGCGCCAGGCAAAAGCCCCAATCATTTGCTTCATTGATAGTGATGATACGTTTTTGCCAAGGAAGCTTGGCTTTGTGCATGATTATTTTGATAAACATCCCGATATTGACGTTTTGATCGATAGCTATGAATTGTTGTATCCGCCCGAGATAGGCAGGCCGAAAGCCACGCGCATAAACGAAGCTATGGTTGGCCGCAAAAATATCGAAGAGGCCGTGTTTGCCCGAAGGCTTTATAAATCGACACCGGCGATCAGTGCCAGGCGGCAGGTTTTACTGGATGTTGGTTTGTTTGATGAAACGCTTAAACGCCGCCAAGATATGGATTTGATCTTGCGCCTGGCACGCTTTGCGCATTGTGCAACGACGGAAGAAATACTCTGGACCAAATATTGGACCAAGGAGTCGATCTCAGCAAAACAGAATACATTCATGGAAGCCACGCTTGAGATTTGCGACAGGCATCCCGATTACATAAAAGTGCCGGAATATCGCGCCGGACTTGCCCGTGATATGTCCCGGCATTTTGTGCGGTTGATTGCACAAGGTGATATTTCAACCGCCTATGACAATCTGGGAAAACTTTCAGCCTATCATGGAGGCGTGCCAACCGCCCGGCTGCTCGCAAGCGGCTTTGTCGAGATTTTCAAACGCAAGTTTAGCTAAGCTGCCAGCGCATCAGGCTATTTTAAGCCGGCAATTGCTCACCTGTTTGAGGGAGCGGCTCGATGCGGCGTGTGAAGGCACTCCACAATTGGGCGACGAATAAGACACCGAAATAACCCAGAGCTATGAGCAGGGCAAAAGGCCGTTGCCATATCGGCAGACCAACTTCACCACCCTTGGTCAGAATACGCCACCAGGAACGGCGCAGCTTCTTGGCCAGGAAATAAAACGCATAGCCAATCCGGCCCACTCGTGAGGATGTCACCGTATGATAGGCCTGATAATCACGGTCAAGGCCCGCGATCCAGGCCCGCCAGGTCAGGAACTTCACACCGGGATGGGGGGCATGAAGCGTCATGGCCTCATTGGTGCGCACCCATTTATGTCCGCGGGCATCAAGATCACGCAGCCAGAAGCCGCATTGTTTCTTATAGGCTGGAATGTCGGGGAAAGGATTGTTTTGGAAAAACTCGGTTCTACACGCCGCATTATTGGCATTGATCTTCATGCGCTTGAGTGTTTTGACGCGCTCGGACGGCAGATTGAAGATCCAGGTAAGCGCCATGGTCTTTGACAACAGGTCTTCATGGCCCAAAACGGTAAACCCGCCGACAGCCATAACCTCTTTGTCTTCAAACGGAGCCAAGAGACCATCCAGCCATCCAGGCATTGGGCCGGCATCACTATCAAGCATGATGACAAATTCTGTTTTGGTTTTTTTGACGCCGAAATTCTTCAGCTTGTAATAGGTAAGGCCGGGTGTTGGCACCAGTTCGATGTCGGCAAGTTCCCTAAGCCTGGGGGCCGCCATATCAAGGAATTCCGGGATGGTTTCTTCCTTAACAGCCGTCTCGTCATAAATATACATGACCTTTGGTTTGCCGCTCAGGCGGTTTTGACAGCGGATCAACTCACTCTCAAAGGCGGACATGGCCTTTATGGTCCACTCATCGTAAACGTCAATGGCGTTTTCCCACTCGATAAGCACCGTAAACGGCGGCAAGGGATCTAATATGTCTTTGCTTGTGGTCGTTGTGGCATCAGTCATGGGCCTAAATCCAAAATGTCATGAGCGTCATTATCAGTATCACCCAACTGTCGTAGACATTCAACTGAGGAAACAGAACCGTGACCGTCGGTCGCAGTTTCTACAGTTTTGATCTTGATAGATCTAAAGCCCCAGCCTTTGTCTCAACTCTTTGGCTGTTAAAGCCTGGCCGAAGACGGTGGAGCCGACATCAAATTTTTTGGCGCTTTTCAGGTCTCCGACAACGACCGGTTCAAAGCCTGCTTCACGCACCAGGCGTGAGGCGATGTCAAGGGCTGCTTTATCGTCTCCCGCGAGAGGGATGGCGATTTTCTCACCTTTACGATGTGCCCCGCTTTGCAAGGAATAGGCGCCAACAGGGCTAAACGCGCGCACCAAACGCACGCCGGGCAGGAATTCGGCCGAGGCAAGCCCGGCGCCCTTTATGCGGGCGGCATGGGCCATCTTGCCGTCGCGTCCGGGAAACGGGTTTCCGGTCTCCAGCACCACTTTGCCTTTAAGCTCCCTGGCGAAATCGCGCCCGACTTGCGGCACAGCACCGTAAGGCACGGAGATCAAGACAACTTCGCCAAAGGCTGCGGCTTTTCTCGGAAAGCCTCTATGTGCTTTAGGGCCCTTGCCTTCAACCAGGTGTTTTAACTTGTCTGGATGACGCGAAGAAAAGAACACCTCATGACCGGCTTTGAGCCAGAGACTGCCAACGGTGCCGCCGATACGGCCCGAGCCGATGACACCAATTTTCAACGGTTTAGCAGTTGTTTTGTCAGCGGCATGTGCTAGCCCGTTAGTGAATGTGGGCAGTCCCGTCAGCGCAAGGGCTGTTATAACTCCCATTGCTTGAAGAAAAGTGCGGCGGTTTTTGAGGGTGATGATATTTGTTTTCATAGCGGCAGTCCCATGTGTGATCGCGCAAGTGCTGTCAAAGCGATGCTTGCATGCTAGCTCGAAAAATGGGTTCGATTATAGGCAGGACTGATCACAATGCTGGCATGGCCAAGGACAGGTGCTTAGGAACATTAGGGTCAAGAAGGAGACTGTTAATGTCCCAGGGTTAGCCCTTTTGCCTTGGTTTTGCGGCGTTCAAACCAGACTTTTGCTTTTTTGTACAAAGGTAGTTTGGGGATGCTGAAAGCTTGATAGGGGGTGACGGCCACAAAATTGATGTACCGGCGATAGCGGTCGGTTTGCGGTCTTGGGGTGACGCCATGGATGCTGTCGGGTGAATTTATAAATGCCAGGAACCGGTTTGAGGTATAATCAACGACCCGGTCTTCATTGACATCTGCAAGGTCTGCGTAATGGCCGCCAAATCCAGCCTTATTGTCTTTGAAGCTGTAGAGCGCCAGATTGCCACCTGGGGTGGGGTCGTCTTCAGGCTTCATATAATAAAGCCCTGCGAAAATTTTGTTTTTGGCATCCACGTGCGCTGGGCGCACAGAGCCCATTTTTTTAACCGGCGTATTGATCACAAACAACGCGTCAAGCTCAACATCAGCATCTCCTTGCGTGCCTCTCAGTTTTACCCGCCAGTCTTCCAGTTTTTTACCGGAGCGCTGCTCAAGTTGTGGATGGGTGCTCCTGATATCATCACCCATGACCCTCACAATATCGTCCCAAAAGGCCTGAGACGTGTGATAGCGGAAAAACGAACGCCAATTATCGGAAAACTCCGGATTATCAATAATGTCTACAGCAGGTATTCTGATAGCTTGGTTGCTCGCCACATTATCCATGCCCTTCACAAAGCGCTCAGGTGCTGGAAACTCATTTTCAAGCTGATGATAAAGTTTATCGTCTACCGGGTGATCAACTACCAAATGAGAATAGGGCGCGTGGGTGACATCATCAGGACCAGCGTTGCCCAAAACACAAAGAGATTGGTTTGAATTTTGTTGCATTATTGACCCCTATTTTACCCTGCTGTTCTGTAGATATTCCGGCGAAGCGACATAACCCAAAAATATAATTGCCCTATAATTTGGTGAGGCCGCCATAGTTTATAATTGTTAAAATTGCTAAGGCTTACCTTGATCTAAGTCAAAGCCTATCCAAATCTCTCGTTTAATGAAAGAGTTTTCATGTCCAGTGATTTGCAGACTGTCGCTTGGATCCAAGATTGTTTGCTTCACAAAATCTGTCAGGAGCGGGTGCATATTCAAGGGTGGTTGAGCTTATATGCACAATTGCGTAAATAAGAACGTGAAAGAGATTTACTGCGAAGAGTATTTTATGGACATTTTTCTTGTCGCCGCGCTTTATAAGTTTGCCAGGCTTGATGATTATCAAGACTTGCGACAACCTTTGCTAGAGAAATGCCTCGCTGAAGAGGTTATGGGCACGTTGTTGCTGGCGAAAGAGGGCCTTAACGGCACAATTGCCGGGCCTCAACAAGGCATTCAAAATGTGCTGGCGTATTTGCGGGCTGATCCAAGGCTGGCTGATCTGGCACACAAAGAATCCTGGGCCGATAAGCCGCCGTTCTTGCGCATGAAAGTGCGGTTGAAGCGGGAAATTGTTACCATGGGCGAGCCTGATATTGACCCAAATAATATTGTCGGCACCTATGTTAAACCTGAGAACTGGAATGATCTGATCCAGGACCCCGGTGTTGTGGTGGTTGACACAAGGAACGATTACGAAGTCGGGATCGGCACATTTACCGGGGCTGTGAACCCTGAGACCAGCTCGTTTCGGGAGTTTCCAGATTGGGTGCAAAACAGTGGTCTGTTAGAGGGCAACAAGAAGGTTGCCATGTTTTGCACAGGCGGCATCAGGTGTGAGAAATCGACCGCTTATTTGCGGGGGCAAGGCGTTGAAGAGGTCTATCACCTTGAAGGGGGTATTTTAAAATACCTGGAAAATATCCCGGCCGAAGACAGTCTTTGGGAAGGCGAATGTTTTGTGTTTGATCAACGTGTCTCGGTGGGCCATGGATTAGAGCCCGGGTCGTACGATCAATGTTATGCCTGCCGCGTACCAATTGATGAGAATGACAAAGCCTCACCGCTTTACGTGAAGGGGGTAAGTTGTCCCAAATGCCATGACAGCTTAACGCCTCAACAAAAACAGCGGTTTTCAGAACGCCAAAAACAGATGATTTTGGCGAAAGCGCGCAATGAAGTGCATTTGGGAAGTCCTAAAAAATGAGCGGGTCTATACCAACGCTGTATAGTTTCAGGCGTTGTCCTTATGCGATGCGTGCGCGCATGGCACTTTATGTAAGCGGGCAGGAATGTGAGCACCGCGAGGTCGTGTTGCGCAATAAGCCTTCTGAAATGATTGCCCTATCGCCCAAAGCAACCGTGCCGGTTCTTGAGGTGGGGCCGGGTCATGTGATTGATGAAAGCCTGGACATTATGTTGTGGGCGTTGGAGCGCAATGATCCGTTTGGCTGGCTTGTGCCGGAAGCAGGCACAAAGCAAGATATGTTGGATTTTATTGCGCGCATTGAAGATGAATTCAAGCCCCATTTGGATCGTTATAAATATGCCTTACAATATGAAAATGCCGATCCGGGTTTTCACAGGGCAGAAGCTGAGAAAATCCTGGTTGAGCTAAATAAGCGTTTGAGCCAATCAGACTATCTGTTTGGTGCAAGATACTCACTGGCTGATTTTGCCATTGCGCCGTTCATCAGACAATTTGCCAATACGGATCGTGATTGGTTTGATCAATTACCCTATGGCGCTTTGCATAAATGGCTCAAGGGTATTTTAGCCTCTGAGGTTTTTGCAACTATCATGCACAAGTACCCAGCCTGGCAGGTGTCAGATGAACCTGTATTTTCACCTATCTAGCGCTCACTTTTCGATTGCCTTTTGCTTTGATGACACTGATCATATTCAATGATTGGATTTTGATTTAGCAGTAGGAGGCAAGCCATGTCAGATATAAACCGCCTGGACCATATGTCGGCACGTGTTTTTGAGATTAAACGCGGACAGGATCGTGCAATTTTCCCCCATGCAGTCTCAGTTGAAGGTGGCCGTGTGCTTTATCTTTCGGGTCAATTGGCGACTGATTTGGAGGGCAATCTTGTGGGTGAGGGGGATATGCGCGCGCAATATATTCAGGTAGGCGAAAATCTGAAAGCCGTGCTTGAAGATGCAGGCGCCTCGCTTAAAGATATCGTCAAGATGAATACCTTCATCACCGATATGGACGCGCACATGGAATGCATTGATCTGCGTCAGAAATATTTTGGTGACGCCTGGCCCACCAGCACGACCGTTGAAGTGAGCAAGCTTGCCGTGCCGGGGTCCATGATTGAAATTGAGGTCATAGCTATGGTTTGATGGGTCATGGCTGACAGACACGCAATCATCTCAGAGAATGTAGAGGGTGCATTTTTCGTTGATCAGACCTGCACGGATTGCGAGGTCTGCCGGCATTTTGCACCGGATATTTTCGGCTATGGTTCAGCCCATGCCTATGTTCAAAAACAACCTGAGGGGCAAGCTGATCTTATGGCAGCTCAGCGGGCTATTTTTGCGTGCCATGTGGGGGCAATCGGCACGCTGGATACTCAGGACTTGTTACAAGCAAAACAAAGCCTGCCGTTTCACATGACAGGGCCGGTTTATGTGAACGGGTTTAATGCGGAAAGCTCGTTTGCGGCGCATAGTTATTTTGTACGCTCTAAGCAAGGCAATTGGATGATGGATGCGCCGCGGTTCACCCGTCATCTTGTCAAACGCTTCGAGGAGATGGGCGGGGTTGACTATATTTTCCTGTCACATCGTGATGATGTGGCCGATACAGATAAATATGCGGCACATTTTGGCGCAAAGCGGATTATTCATGAGCTTGAAAGCTCAGCCCAACCTGATGCTGAATTCATACTGACCGGTGAGGGTGATCATGAAATTGCGGGGGCTGAAATCCTGTTCACACCCGGTCATACACGTGGGTCTCTATCCCTTGTCTGGCAGGATAAATTTCTTTTTACCGGAGATCATTTTGCCTGGGAGCCACGGACAAGTACTTTTGCAGCGTTCCGCAATGTCTGCTGGTATTCCTGGGATAAGCAGATCAAATCGGTTGAGAAGCTTGGCGCTTTCGATAAAATTGAATGGGTGTTTCCGGGCCACGGGATGTGGGGACAGGTGGCCCCGGGTGATTTTCCAAAGGTGGTGAAGGCTGCCGTCAAAGACATGGTGGCTCTCAAATAACGCATAAAACAAAATTATAAAAAGAGTGAGGCGTTTGATATGGCTGATAACAAGCAACAGGTCTGGTTTATCACGGGGTGCTCGAAGGGTCTTGGGCGCGATATTGCAGAGGCGGCTTTGGCCAAAGGTTGTAAAGTTGTAGCAACTGCCCGGCGTAAACGAGAGCTTGATGATCTGGTAGAGAAATATCCTGATACGGCTTTGGCGCTCGCCGTTGATGTAAAAGTAAATGACCAAATTTCAGAGGCGGTCTCACAGGCTGTTTCCAAATTTGGGGCCATAGATGTTCTTATCAACAATGCAGGTCATGGCCTGCTCGGCGCTGTTGAAGAGGTGAGCGATGCTGAAGCGCGTGCCTTGTTTGATGTTAATGTGTTTGGTCTTTTAGCGGTCACACGCGCGGTTTTACCGGTCATGCGCAAGCAAAATTCAGGTCATATTATCAATATGTCGTCGATCAGCGGGCTGGTTGCCAATCCGGGGGCGGGGCTTTATGGCGCCAGCAAGCATGCTGTTGAAGCCATTAGCGAAGCTTTGATGAAAGAGCTTGTTCCTTTCGGTCTTAAAGTCTCCGTGGTTGAGCCAGGCCCTGTGCGCACAGACTTTGCCGGTGGCTCCATGATGTTAGCCGAACAAATTGCAGATTATAAAGACACGCCTGCCCATATGTTGCGCCAGCATGTGACAGATTTTAGCGGCAAGCAGCCGGGGGACCCGCTGAAAGTGGCGCAAGCTGTGATAAATATTGCGGGAAGTGATGTGGCACCATTTCATCTGGTGTTAGGTGCCGGAGCGTTTGAAGGGGTTCGCGATAAGCTTGAAAATTTTGCCAAAGAGCTTGAGACCTGGGAAGAGGTTAGCCGAGGGATCGATTATCCCGGCGAAAGCTTTAAATTTTAATTGTGATGTATTTGAAGTGGTCGCGTTGCAAGTATCACGTGTTTAGTGTGTTTTGCTCTGCATTTCTGTCTTAATTTGGTAAAATCTCTGTTGTGTTATTTCTTATATGGAAGAAAATCTCTTCTTATGCTAGTTTTATCCGCAGATCATGCCATTGGGCATGGTCCTAAGACGTAAGCTAGCGAGTACAACCATATATCTTGAAAAATCTTCCTTTGAAATGATGAATTTATTTTCACTGGGTTTGAAATATCTGGTCGCTCGTTTTTTAACACCCTAGGGAGGGACAACAATGCCCAAAGGCACCGTCAAATGGTTCAATCCTCAAAAAGGTTTTGGTTTTATAGCGCCCGAGGATGGTTCCGATGATGCTTTCGTTCACATTTCAGCCGTAGAAGCAGCCGGTCTTGCTACCCTTGAAGAAGGTCAACAGATTGAATTTGAGCTTGCTGAAGGTCGAAACGGTAAGCTCGCCGCTCAAAATCTGAGCGTCGTCGAATAAAGCAATTTCATCACGTTCCGCCAAATTCTAGCGAATTTGGCGGAATCTAATAATTATGATGCGTAAGTGGCGTCATTTATATGCGTAAATTGACAGGCATGTCTGCTGGACTGATGTGTTTGGTGTGCATTTTCCCTTACATAGATTTATCTCTTTCAACAAGCCTTTGAATGGTTGCGGCCTTTAGTGGTGAGGGCGTATTGTCCTGGTATTGTTTTGGGAAACCCATAGTTCGGGATGATGATTAAAACCAATCCTCCAATCTGGATATTGACGGGCGCGCGCGCGGGCGACAATGCCCAATTGCGCGTGCTTGCTGAAGCGACTGGGCTGGAGTTTGTTGAAAAGAATATTAGCTACAATAAGCTCTATAAACTTCCTAACGTGCTGAAAGGTCAGGCTTTGTGGACGGTTGCTTCGGGACCGCGCCATTTAATGCAGCCACCATGGCCAAAAATTGTCATCAGTTCAGGCAGAAGGTCCGTTCCCGCCATGCGTTGGATACAGGCACGCTCACAAGGGGCGACACGGCTTGTTCATATTGGCAGGCCGCGCGCGCAGTTCAACTTGTTTGATCTCATCATAACCACGCCGCAATATCGTTTGCCGAATCGGCCCAACATAATCAAATTACCATTGCCGTTGAGCCGCTTGCGTGGGGTTGAGCTTGAACCTGAAGCTGATAAATGGCGCCATATTGTCGAGGGTCTCAATGGACCTATAACCTCGCTTCTGATCGGGGGGGACACGAATGCTCTTGAATTAACTGCCGCGAGTGCTGTTCGGCTTGGCCGTTGTGCAAGCGCCCATGTGAAGGCCAAAGGTGGGTCATTGCTGGTGACAACAAGCCCTAGAACCAGCGTGCATGCCGAACAAGCGCTTTGTGATGTAATTGATGTGCCGGCCCATATTTATCGATGGTCAGAAGATGGGGGTGACAAGAATCCCCTTTTGGGGTTGCTGGCCCTGGCTGATGATCTCATTGTGACCAGTGACAGTGCCTCCATGCTATCTGATGCAGTGATTGCTGGAAAGCCGGTCAGCCTGTTTGATGTTCCTTTACGGTCAGGCAGGTTTACAGAAAAATGGTTGCATAAATGGTTTGATCGGCTTGAAGCTGAGGAAAGCGCCGAACGCCAATCATGGTTTGGCTTGCGAACGCTGAGGGCGCTGAGGGATTTGGGTCTGGTCAACCCACCGCGTCGCATGACGGATCTTATTAATCCTCTGGTTGAGGAAAAATTATTCTACCGGCTGGGCGATGAAGCAAAAGACATAACATCGACCTCAATGCTCAAGGCACGTTGTGAGGATAGGCTTGCGCAAGCTGTTGCGCGCATTCATGGCCTGTGTGATTAGGGTCTGAGCCTAAAAACAGCTCATGATGAAACTGGTGGCTGTATCCAGCCATACACCAAGGCCTCGATCAACCCAGCCATAAAGACCCACACCAAGCAGCAGCAAGGTCAGGCTGGTGAGGGTAAATGTACGCTGCATTTTGGTCATGTTGTCTGCTGTATCGTTGCTGTGCGTTCAACAGGTGCTTCACGGATTGGCCAATGCAAGGCGGCTGAGCCAATGCCCAGAATAACACTGATCCCCCACATACTATCATAACTTCCCATAACGTCATAAAAAATGCCGCCAAGCCAAACGCCTAGAAAGCCGCCGACCTGATGGCTGAAAAACACGATGCCAAACAGCATGGAGAGATAACGCGGTCCGAAAATATTGGCGATAACGCCACTGGTGAGCGGTACTGTGCCAAGCCATAAAAAGCCAATTGCAACGGAAAAGCCAAAGGCTGTGTACATCGTGACGGGAAGCAACAGGAAGGTTGAAAAACACGCAGCCCTTGCCAGATAGATCATGGACAAAACGTTCTTATTGCCAAATGGGTCGCCAAGTTTGCCCAAAACATAAGTGCCTATAACGTTCGATACGCCGATGATGGTGAGAGAGGCGACACCTACCCAGGGTTCCAGGCCGTTATCGGTTAAATAGGCTGGCATATGAACGGCTATGAAAAGCAAGTGGAAGCCGCAAACGAAAAACCCAAGGGTTAAGAGCCAAAACCCCTTGTGCTTGGAGGCTTCACGAAAAGCTTCCACCATTGATTGTTCTGACTTTTCCGCATTCAGATAGTGCTTGTCACCCGCTGCAGCACCAAGGGCGAGCGGTAAAGCCAGAAGAATGGTGGCGGCGAGGAACAACAAGCAATTGATCCAGCCGAAATGGTCAATCAACAGGTGGATGTAGGGTAGGGCTACAAATTGTCCGATCGAGCCGCCCATTGTTGTCATGGCAAGAGCAGCTGAGCGTTTTTCGGGGGCAACCGCCCTGCCAACAGCACCCATAAATACTGAAAAGCCAGTGCCTGAAATGCCAAAGCCGACCAGAATGCCACCCATTAACAAGCCCGATCCACTTTCCTGCCAGGCCATAGTCATGAGCCCGGCGGCATATAGCACCACGGCTATCAGTACGGCAATCTTAACACCCAGCCGGTCAGCCAAGGCACCGAAAAAGGGAGCAGCAGCGCCCCAGATCAGATTGGAGACGCCCATGGCAAAGGCAAATGTTTCACGGGTGAAGCCAAGATCCTGGCTCATAGGCGTTAGAAACAAGCCAAAGCCCTGGCGAATGCCCATATTGATGCCCAATATGGTGGCGCTGCACAGAACAATGGTCCAGGCAAGTCGGGTCATAGCGCTTAAAGCCTTTTGTCAGCCGCAAAGTTGTCCACCTTAACCAATGTTTGGAACTTGTCTAATGCGTCTAGATCATAGCAGCCATTCGCTGCGCGCATGGCTGACCATCTCTAAAAACCCCAGTTTGGCCGATCTCGTCGTCAATACCGTTGTCTTGAATCCTCAAATACATGCAGTATTCTGCGGTTCTCGAAACGGCATTTCCTAGACCTCGACTCACACTGGGGGTTTTTAGAGGTGGCCAGCTTGTTTAGAAATGGAAGGATAGATGCGTGCCGCCATAGGGGTCGTATTTGCCGCGATCGTGGTCATATTGCAATCCTGCCTCAGCCCCTAAATAGAAAGTGCCAAGCCATTTTTGTGTGAATTTATAACCTGAACCGTAAAGCCCCAAATGGGTAAAAGCGAAATCTGACCCACTAATATAAGCGATATCAGGACCGATTTTTGTGCCTGAAGACATTTGATAATAGGGCCGTGCCTGGAGCCAAACTTCATTATAAGCAAGACTTGTGTTGGCATTGGCATCAAGCCCCAAGGTGTTGCTTAAAGGTATTGTGCCATCAAGGCTGAGGAAAACTCCCAGCTTGTTTTTTAAGTTTGAGCCGGGATCATTTGGCGACAAATTGTGATGGCGGTAGTCGAGGCCCGCAAAGCCTGCGATTCTCAGTTTGTCATCCGCCCACTGATAGCCGGCCTCTCCCGTAAGCCCCCATCCTGTTGCGTCTATTCTGGTTGATGTGGTGGGCGTCAGGCTGGCCGTATAGCTGAACTTATATGTCTTGGCCCAAAATCTGGCTATGGGCCCGGTTTGATCCAGCCTGTCAGCGAGCGGCAAAATGGCACCGCTATAAGCATATAATGTTTTACCACCACCGCCGAAGCCTGAGAGTAAGAATGCAGATTGGGCTTGTGCGCGTGAGGGTGCTAGCAAAAACGCAAAACAAAACAACCCTGCCATCAGCGTTTTATATGCTGCTCCAGTATTGTTTGAAATGTTGCATAATGTCCTGTCGCCGACCAGGAACATTGCGTCTCCCCCCGAGACTATTTACAAAGTAATTTGATTAATATCTTTAAGATTAGTTTTGCGAACTTTGGTATGTCCAGCACGTTTTACTGAAGTGATTCTAAAGTCTATGACGATATGAAACCTAAGAGAGAGTTTTTAGATTTGACACTACTTTTGATTTGTAAAATCTGGGGATATCTCAACACAAGGTGCTGTTCACCAAGGGCTTAAAGGGTTTAATTTGTGAAGGCTACAGCTTTATTGGTGACATATATTTTTGCCTGAGTCGGTATGGCAAGCGTGGGGTTTGATTTCAATTCTAGGAGTTGGGGATGTCTACTCAAGAAGATATTGAACTTGGCGGTGACGCCCGTTCTCTGCGTTTGGCTGTTCGCAAAGCGCGCCTTTCTCAAGCGGACAGAATTGATGTCATTGTTGATTTGCGGGAAGCCGAGCTTGCCCGGCTGGAATTGTTGTTTGATGAGCTTCGGCCGGTGTTTGATGAAATGCCGGAGCAATATGACCAGTTTGAATGTGCGCTCGTGCCGGGCGACACGCCGCGCTTGTGGCTTGACATGCTGGCCTATGTGGCAATGGGAGCGGACAAGCGGACCTATCGTTTGGTAACAGATAGGCGCGAAGGGCGCCATGTTTTGCATGAAAGTGCCGATGCTTCGGATATGGCTGATCATGTGACGCAATATCTGGCACATAAGATCATTGAACGTGAACGTGCCCTTGAGAGCCTTGCCCCCCAGGATCCTGAGCCTGCAGAAGTTTCCATACATAAGACCTATGGCGGCATGGCTGTTTTTCTAAGTCTGGTTTGTGGATTTTTACTTGGTGTTTTGGCTTTGTTTATTGCCGGAATTTTGGCAACAACGCCTTAATGGTTTCTTGTTGCGCTGGTTGATGAGATGTTAATGGGGACTTAATTAAAGCGTTACATTTTGAAACACCATTTGATTTGGTCATTACGGTGCAGACTGGTAAATTTTTTATTATCAGAAGCGTGAATCAAAGCGCTGAATATAAAAAGAAAAGATTTACGGGCGTTAGAGAGCTACAGGGGTTGTTGAAAAATCGGGGGGTGAATCACGAGGGGATAGGGTTTTCGAGCCCAAAAGCGGGGCTTGAAAACCAACAAGAAGAGTTGTTTTTCAGTTTTTGAATGTGGCGCCTTAAATTTGATAACGCGCTAATATTTTTGCCAAAGTTTAACATCTGAATATCACACCTTTTCTAGCTATTTTTCCTCTTTATCTAATGTGATTCCAAACAAGGTTTTATCGTTTGGCCGAAGTGATGATGGGTTTTTTGTTATCAAGCATCACACCAAGGCTAGCTGGGGACTAGGGTTAAAAACGAAAAGATCATGATGTTAATGGCACAAGAAAAATATCCAACACCTCGGACCAACGAGGGACTGACCCAACGCTTAGGCGATTTTGATACGCTGAGTGAGGCACTTGATTATGCAGCCAGAGGTGAGACTGGCTGCAATTTTTATTCTCCTCGCGGCAAGCTGGAAACCGTTCTGCCCTATAGCGATTTGCGTGAAATGGCGATTGAAGCTGGCAGACGCTTGCTGAAGCTTGGTCTTAAGCGTGGCGACAGAGTTGGGATTGTTGCCGAGACCACGCCGGAATTTATGAGTGTATTTTTTGGCTGCCAATATGCCGGTCTCATTCCATGTGCTCTGCCATATTCGATGACAATGGGTGGCAGCGGGGCTTATGTTCTGCGTTTGCAGGGCATGCTGGAAAGTGCTGGTATTTCTGCGGTTTTCGCCTGCGATGCATTGATGGACCAAGTGCGCGAAGCCGCAATGCTTGCCAAAACACCAATTGTTTTATCCCATGATGAACTTGCTGAAGTCTCAGATCGCGAGATTGATCTTTGCCCATTCCTGCCTACTGATGCAGCCTACATTCAATATTCTTCGGGAAGCACCAGCAATCCAAAAGGTGTTTTGATCACTCAAAAAGCAATCTGTGCAAATGTTCGTGGCATTTTGAACCATGGCTTATGCGTAACACCTGAAGACAGGGCAGCCTCCTGGTTGCCGCTCTATCATGATATGGGCTTGGTTGGATTTTTCCTGTCCACCTTGATGGGCCAAGTGAGCATTGATTATTTGGCAACCTCAGCGTTTGCCCGCAGGCCTTTGCAATGGCTTAAAATTATGTCGGACAATCAAACAACAGTCACTTATAGCCCGTCTTTCGGGTATGATCTGGCAACCCGCCGGGCCAATGGTTCTGCTGGTGATTTTGATCTCTCAAGCCTGCGTGTTGCCGGTATCGGCGGCGATATGGTGCGCCATGATGTGCTCGGGGCGTTTGCAGAGAAATTTGCAGTTGCGAACTTTGACCGCCGCGCGTTTCTTGCAAGCTACGGCATGGCGGAAGCATCGCTTGCTGTGAGCTTTGCGCCGCTTGAAACAAGTTATGAAGTCGATCTGATCGACAGAACGCTTTATAAAATGTCACGCAAGGCTGTGTGTGTTGATGATAACCAGCCCATGCATGAAGAGCGCTCAAGGGCTTTTATTAAATGCGGCAAACCCTTGCCGGGCCATAAAATGGAAGTGCGCGGTGATGATGGTGAACTTCTAGGGCCGCGTGAAATTGGTCATATCATGATTTCAGGCCCAAGTTTGATGGCCGGATATTTCCAAAATGATGAAGCAACAGACGCTGTACTTGATAGCGATGGTTGGCTTAAAACCGGTGATATGGGCTATATGCTTGATGGTGAAATTGTTATTACCGGGCGCAGCAAAGATTTGATCTTGCATAATGGCCGCAATATTTGGCCACAAGACATTGAGTGGGCTGTTGAGAAAATTGATCCTCTACGCAGTGGTGATGCCGCAGCTTTTGCTATTGAAGCGGCTAATGACGATGAACAAGTCGTTGTCCTGGCTCAGTGCCGATTGAAAGATGATGAAGCGCAAGAAGAACTACGCCGCCAAATTGCTGCCATTGTCCATCAGCAAGCGGGCGTTGAAGTTGATGTGGTGTTGGTGCCACCGCGCAGTCTGCCATTTACCTCTTCTGGTAAATTATCGCGGGCTGGCGCGAAATTGCGCTTTTTATCTGGCGAGATTGCTGAGATTTCGCGTAAATTGATTGCTGATAATCTTGTCGTGCCGCAAATGGGCATGGTGTCAGAGGCTTCTAAATAAGCTATTGAGCGCTGTTTTCAGCAATTATAATCTCCATAATTGAGCGGTTGGAGTGGTTGTGACCTTGTTCGGGTTTTGCCGAATGACGTTTATTTAAAAGGATTGCGTTATGGTTACGGGGCCTGTTGCCGTGACCGGGGGAACCGGGTTTGTTGGCCGGCATGTGCTTGCACATTTAACGGCCAATAAAATATCCGCGCGCGTATTGGCCCGAGACCGGCAGGCTGCTGAGAAACTTGGGGTGGCTGAAATTGTTGAAGGCGCTTTGCAAGATAAAGCAGCCCTGGAACAACTGTGCACGGGTGTTGAAACTGTCGTTCATATTGCCGGGGTGATTTCAGCTGGCCGCAAGGCTGATTATGAAGCGGTCAATGTAATCGCCACAGCCAGGCTGGTGCAGGCGGCACGCAAGGCGCGAGTTAAAAACTTTATTTTAATGTCATCTGTGGCAGCTCGAGAGCCCGGGCTTTCAGATTATGGGGCCAGCAAGCGCCAAGGAGAGCTTGAACTGCGCCGTGAGGCCGGTGATATGACATGGTCAATCCTGCGTCCGCCGCCGGTCTATGGACCCGGCGATAAAGGCACATTGTCCCTGTTTCAGCAATTAAGCCGCAAGACGGCAATTTTACCCGGCACGGAGCACAGCCGGTTTTCTGTCATTTATGTCAAGGATTTGGCGGAGGCGATTTCTGCCATGCTGGATCAAAAAGTTGAAAGTGGCGGCATATATGAAATCCATGATGGACATGATGAGGGTTATTCCTGGAAGGAGCTAGCACTTGTTGCCGGCAAGGCTGAGGGGCATGTGGTGACGTGCCGGTTTTTGCCGCGTGCCGTTGCAGATATTTTTGGCATAGGCGGGCTGATTGTGGGCCGGTTGACGGGGCGCACGCCAATGGCGACCCCTGGTAAGATCGTTGAACTTTATCATGAAGATTGGGTGGCTCGGCACAATTTGCTGGATCAGCATATTTCCTGGCAGCCAAAGACATTATTCGACGAAGGCTATAAACACACAATGGCCTGGTATCGGGAGCAGGGTTGGATTTAGGGAGCCTTGGATCCGGGGTCTTTGGACCCTAAATTTGAGTTGGTAAAACAGTGGCGGGCCGCTAGGCTATGTGTCATATAACCCGCTGATATATTGGACAAGAAGGGTTGCTGTATGGCGTCGGCCAATGAAGAAATTTTTGTAGAGTTATGCATGCTGCTTGAGCCGTTTAATAAGGTCAAAGCAACACTTTCGCGCAAAACGGATATTAGCTCTGACCTGAATATCGATTCTGTGTCGGTGATGGATTTTATCATGGAGATCGAAGATAAATATGACATCGATATTCCACTTAACATGTTGTCGGACATTCGCACGCTTGATGAGTTGACAGGTGTGGTGGAAGCCAGAATAACAGGAGTTAAAGCTTGAGTGACCTTCTTCAAAAACACGCCGGTCTTGCCGAGCGCCACAAGCAAATGCTGGCGCTTGGCGCTGATGCTGTTGGCGTGCGTATGGATGAGATTCTGTCACCGACCCGCGCCATTATCAATGGTGCTGAAACAATTCTGGCAGGAACCAATAATTACATGGGGCTTACGTTTGATGAGGCCTGCATAAAAGCCGGCATAAAGGCTATGGAAACATTTGGCACCGGCACGACTGGGTCTCGGATTGCCAATGGGTCATATTCTTTGCATCAAACACTTGAAGCAGAACTTGCTGATTATTTGCACCGCAAGCATGTGATTATATTTTCAACAGGCTACCAGGCCAATCTTGGCATGCTGGCAGGTCTTGCCGGGCCTGATGACACAATTTTTCTGGATGCGGATTCGCACGCCAGCATTTACGACGGGTGCAGACTTTCGGGCGCCCAATTGGTGCGTTTTCGCCATAATGATGCAGCAGACCTCGAAAAGCGTTTGGCACGAATGGGTAATGATGGCGGTGGCCGCCTGGTGGTGCTTGAAGGCATTTATTCCATGTATGGCGATCGTGCCCCGTTGGCTGAATTTGTTGACGTTAAAGCTAGACATAATTTCAGCCTGCTGGTTGATGAAGCGCATTCGCTTGGTGTTCTGGGCGAGGGCGGGCGCGGGCTTGCCGATGAAGCGGGGCTTGAGGATGAAGTTGATTTCGTTGTTGGCACGTTTTCAAAAAGCCTCGGTGCTGTTGGCGGGTATGGTGCTGGCAATCAGGACCTGTTCAACGCAATCCGCTATGCCGCCCGGGCCTACATGTTTTCAGCGTCTTCTTCACCTTCTGCGATTGCGACGGTTACCGAAGCAGTGCGCCAGCTTAAAGCGCGGCCTGAATTGCGCGATGCTATCAGGCGTAATTCCAAGCAATTGTTTGAGGGCTTCAAAGGCCTTGGTCTTGAGCTTTGTTGCGATGTCGTCAGCCCCGTGATTGCTGTTAGGGTTCTTGATGAACAGACCGCCATTGGTCTTTGGAACGCTCTTTTGACAGCAGGGGTTTATGTTAATCTAGCGATCCCGCCCGGCACGCCCAATGCCAGCTGCTTATTGCGCTGTTCTGTTTCAGCGGCGCATTCGCCAGAGGAAATTGCCCGCATCATTGAGATTTTTGGCGATGTGTGTGTGCCACTTGTCAGAGCAAAAGTGGCAGCGGACGTTTAGCGTATAGCTCCACTGACAAGCAATTTTGGCAGCAGAATCAGTCCAGCTAATATGGGATGGCGGCGTTGCCAGTCTGTCACTTCGATTTTAACGCCTGAATGGCGCGCAATTTTCCACGCAATATAATCAGCACCGCCCTGGAAGGTGAAGGATGCTTTGCTCAGCCTTAATATTGAGAACCATTTGCCTTGCCATCTTCTGCTGGCCCATTGGCGTTTGGCGTTTACGGCTGCTTTTACAGGATCTGATATCTCTGCATGCAGGTGTTGCAGGTTTGCGCCGTAAAGCGTTTTGGCGGCTTGGTTGTAATAGGGCATGTCTGCTTTGACAATGTCGCGCGCGCGGGTTTGCGCTTCTGAGCGCAATTCGGTTTGATAGGTTTGGCCAAGAGCTGTCTCCCACAATTCTTGGGCTGACGTAAAGGCAGGACATAAGGGGGCTGTTTTCTGCAACAGGCTTTGTGTGCTCTGTGTCAGAGCTTCAATAATGGCGTCTTTTGTGGCTTTGTCTTTTGCCCAAACAAGGGCGCTTGGTTGGGCAAAGCGCGCCCAGAAATAGGGATTTTCGGTTTCTGCACTGCATCGCTTAGCAAATTGCGACAAGCTTACAATCGCATATTTGGCCCTGAGCTTTGTTTTTTTATAAGGGTGCTCGAGATAATAGACATTGGGCGGGATCAGTTGATTGAGCCAACGGGTGAGTGGGTTGGTATGGGTCGTGGTGTAATCGGAAACCAACACGTAGAGATCAACCAAGCTGTCGTTTGTGCTTACCCCGCGCAAACACGAGCCATAGGCTAAAACAGCAACACAGCTTTGCCCATGTTGGGTGCGGGCCGCTTTGGCAATGGCTGCTATCTCCGGCAGTGCTTTGGTCTGTCCCAAGCGCTTTGTGATCAGGCCTTTTAGTTTATCATGTGCTGATTTTGCCATTGCTCTCGACCCTAGAGACCACAGATGAATTCTAATTCTGGACCGGGGCTGATGGTTAGCCCTTCTGCGCCGACATCGTATAATTCACCGTCCAGTATAATTTGAGTATCGGCTTTCAGAGTAATTTTACTGGCCGTGCGGCTGATATATTTCGTTGGATCAAGAGGCCGTGTGTTGCCGCCAAACATGATGTGTTTTGTGTTGCGCAAAATTGATGTGACCGGATAGCCGATTATAGTGGCATGAAGCCCTTTGCCCTGTTGGTTCCAGAAGGGTTTGGAGCCCAATATCAGTTTGTCGAGGCTTGTCGCCAGAAACAGCAGGTTCTGGGTTGCCCCAAAAGGATCGCCATCGGTGGAGACATGTAATTCAGTGGGCTGATTGATGCGTTCAGGGTCACTCTGATCTTTGGAAAAAATGGCTTTAAATATGCTGTAGACCAAGGTTGTTCCCGTGGCTAGATGACCTTTCAGACCAAGGCCATGAACATCTGTCTGGCATTTGAGCGTGGCGCGGGTAATGGCGCCACAGCCAAAGAAATATCCGTGCAGCGGCGGCATGCCGACAAGACCTTCAATGCGCACGGAGGTACGAGATTTGACATTTGTTGCCCGCTCAATGAAACCCTTCCTCATAACGGCCTCAAGCAGGCGTTCGGGATTGTTGGGGTGAAAGCCGATATCGGCTGCTGTCATATTGGTCGTGCCATGGGGCAGCAATATGAGGCGGGGTTGCTTTTTGAATATCTTGTCTTCCGCCAGAGCGGAGACTACAGCCTGGACCGTGCCATCGCCACCGCTGACAATCAAAAGATCTATGTTTTCTTTCGCGAGACCTTTGAGCTGATCGCTCAAAAGGTCAAAATTGTCCAATTGTTCAAACAGAACACCGGGCGCGTTTGCAGCAGCCCTTTCCAGCGCGTGACCATGTTTGCTGGTGCGGGCAGAATTTGGGTTCATCAAGATTGCGGTCGTCATGAGCCTGTCGCTGATTTTGTGAGCCAGGATGTCAAGACCCCATGTTTTTTGCGTGCTCTGAGCCCCTGGATAATTTGTCCGCCATGGAGCACCAGACAAATAATTGTCCAGGCAGCAACACCAAGCAAGCCCCAATCAGGTCTGCCGAACAAGACACTTATGGTTAGGATTGCCATATTGGGATTGCGCCGTGCTGTGATTTGCCTAAACAGCGTGTCTATTGGCCGCCAGATGTGAATTTCAAGCCCCAGAAATTTAATTGCAATGCCTTCCATGAGCCGTTGCAGAATATATCCTGCAAAAATGGCAATCATGGTCCACCAAAATACAGTTGTAGACAATGCCAGACCACTTGCCGCCAACCCATAGCCCCAGGCGAGATACCAAAAGGGGGGATGGATGAGGTCAATGCCATGATCAAACACATCACCCCATTTAGACGATGTAAGTGTTACGCGCGCCAATTTACCATCAACCGTATCGAGCAGGGCCATGGCCCAGGCGGCAATGAGGCCTGTTGTCCATGCGCCTTCTTGGAAAAAAAAATAGGCCAGGACCACGCAAATGGCACTCAATGTGGTGACCATATTTGGCGTGATGCCCAATGGTGCTATGGCGCGGGTGATATGAAATGCTGGCCACGGCCAGATATGTTTGGTGACGAAATCCGTTGCCCCTTTATATGTTGCCATGAACATGCGCCATTCAATTTGTGCAATGTTATGTGTCGTTACCGCCATGGCATAGGGCACTTCGCGTTTGCGCAATTTTGCCCAATAGGCAACATCAAATTCTGCCGGGTTGGTGTCGGTGAAGGAGGTGCTCTTGGGCAGAGGTTTTGTACCAAGCAAGATGTCTGCTGCTTGTTTTGCTGTTTTGGCCGGTGTTTGAACCGCCAGCCTTTGGCCTTGTGAACCATCTGAACCGGTGAGTATTTGGCCCGGCTGTTGTGCCAATGCTGTAAGCAAGGGCGTGTCTATCACAGCGTCTGCACGGGCCAGGATTACAGGTTTTTTGGTTTTGGCAAGTTCGGCAGGACTGATTTCCCGGGTTACGCCAATTTGTGCAAATCCGCGCCTTAAGCGCTCTGCGGGTTGCATGCCCCATAAGGTGATTTCGCTTGTTCCCACTATGCAAAACTGATCCGCTTGGGGTTGCCGGTCTGCTTTTTTGCTAATGCTTTTTTGGGGCGGTGATGATGTTTGCGTCATGGGTGATTTGGATCATTCATTAGGACGTGCAGTGTTGATCAGATAGTGCCACAACCAGCACAGCATGTGATAGACCGGATTGCATCTAAGCTGTCAAGGGCTGTCAACTTATAGGGTTTCCTGGCGCACCATGAGCGTGCCGGATGCTGCGGTGAAGGCAACAATAGGGGCCCAGGCTGCAAGCCATGGCGGTAACATGCCAAGTTCGCCCATGGTAAGCGCTATGCCGTCAAAAATGAAATAGGCAAAGCCTGCCGCTACGCCGATCATGAACAAGACGCCAAGCCCACCACCGCGGCGAAACCTGTGGGCTAGTGGTACTGCAATCAGGATCATTAAAGTGACTGAGAAAAAACTCGCAATTCGTTTGTTGAGCCAAGTTGTATAAACATGTTTGGGCCGGATGCCAAAACCTGCGTTCTTGATGAAATAGGATAGGGCTACGATTGACATTTCTTCGGGATCGCCAGAGCGGGCTCCTGTGATTGCCGGTCTCATTGTGCCTGAGTAAACCAGACTTGCCACCCGGTTTGGCGGCTGATCTGAACGATAATAGATAACCGCATGTTTGAGCACCCAGCGGCCTCGTATGAGGTCTGCCTGTTTGGCCATGATCTGTTCAGTTAAAATGCCTTGTTTGTCACGCTTGAAAATAATGACATCTTCAAGATGCGTGGCATCTGTATTACCCCTGCCAGCGCGCAGAATATCGCGTCCCGATTGCATCCACAGAGGATCATCGCCGCTGATTTTCAGTTTTTTCTCACTGTAATCGCCAATGGCCCAGTTATGCAGAACCGGAGCTGCCCACGGGGCTGCCTGATCTATAATTAAAAAATGTACTATGCCTAAACTAATCGTCATTGGCAGAAGCAGCATAACGATGCGTAATTGTGAAACCCCGGCATTCCATATGGCTACCAGTTCGCTGTGTCGGCTGACATCGGACAAGGTCAACAAAGTTGCCAATAATACGGCAATGATCATGAAACGGCCGATTAATTCAGGTGCGCGCATAAACATGTAGGTGCCAATGGCATCAAACATACCTTCTTTAATCGTCAAAATTTTGTCAGCATAGGTGACGAGGTCTAAGGTGAGCACAAAAATGATGATGCCAAACAAAATCATCGCAAAGCGCACTAGCAACATTTTGCTCAAGAGCCATCCAAGTATTCTCATGTGCCGGCTCTTTCAATTTTGAACAGGTGGGAGGTGACCCATTTGACCGCATCATTGATGCGATCAAAGAATGGCTCAAAGCTATCTCTGCTAATGGAGAAGCACGCCTTGTAAAATCGCCAGATGGCAAAAACTGTGAATAAACAGAAAGGAAGCCATAACACCAGATAAGGTGACCAGCCTTGATGGCGAACGGCCAAGGCCCCTTGTTCGATGGTTTCATGAAACGCGATTAATAAAATCAGAGCGGCGCCAAAGCGATATGATCTCTGCCCCCTTCTGCGGCCAAGCGAAAACGGGATTGCCATGATCGGCAGGACTAATATGGTGAGAATGGAGATGATCCTGCGATGCATTTCAGCGCGCATGTCGGCCTTTGTCGCCCATTTGGGCGGGTTGTTCTGCAAATTGATCAATTCCGGCAGGGTGAGCTCGCGCTCATCATGACCGCGCGGGCGGAAAAATACAGGCGCATCAGAGCCCAGTGGTGTATCTATCTGGCCAAATGCGCTTGTTGTCTGACGCGGCATAGCCGTGCCTTGCCGATAAGAAGGCTTGCCCAAGACCTCGAGCCTGTGACCTGATCTTAGTCTCAACACTGGGCGCTGGCGGCCTTGAACTTCTATCAGCGAGCCGCCCTGTGCCGTCACCGTTTCCGAGCCGCCCTTACCTTTGTCGTAATATAAAAATATTTGCTCGAAAATATTATCTTCACGCGATAGTTTTTGCAGAATGAATGTGCGCGGGCCATTGCGCATGAAAACGCCTTCTTCGGCGAGATAAAATATCTCAACGTTTTTTACTGCGTGCACGACGGCCCGATAGGCGTAGCGGGTGTGGGGCTGGATGAAACCAATGATGATGACCGCAACACCCATAAAACACACTGCAAGCACCAGGAATGGCCGGGTTAGCTGGTGCAGGCCAATGCCGGCGGCCAGGTAAGCGTCAATCTCACTATCTTTGCTGAGCTTGTTGAAGCCAAATAATAATCCCAGGAAGAAGGCAGCCGGCAAGGCCAGGCCTAAATAATGGGGGACCAGATAACCCAACATTTCAAACACCATGGAGAAGGAGTTTTTCTTGCCCAAAGTGATATCAAGCAAGCGCACCATGCGTTCGGCCAGCAAAACCATCAAGCCAATAGTCATGGCCGCAATCAGCGGTTTGGTGGTTTGGCTTAAAAGATAGCGTGTTGTTACCGGCATCATCTTCTGTAAAAGGCCTTGTTGGGTTGATCTGCAATAGAGTGGTTATGTGGTCCAGTGCGATTGCAATTTGCCTGTTAAGGCAGTCATTTGTTCGTTTGTTAATGTTACAGCGCTTGAGAGGTCCGGTAAAGCGGGCCATCCCGGATCGGCCACAGTGATGTCTTCAAAGCTTTGTGGGCTTGAATAGCGTGGCAACACGTGAAAATGAACATCTTTATCGACCATCATCAACATAAGATAATTGATCTTATCGAACGCCTGGAAACTTGTGAGTGATTTTTCGATGTCTTGTGTGACTTGGGCCAATTCGCTAAACGCGTCTTTCGAGATATCAGAAAAGGCTTCCGCCTGGTCTTTGCACACCAATACAAGGGCACCCAAAGTTGCCTGAGCGGGCCGCAATAAGACACACCAATGATCATATTCCTTGATTAAGCTGGATGGGTAACCGAACTTTTCCATGGTTGGGTTTGTCATTATGTCACCTCTGGCTTGTTTGAAACATCAACAAATTAATACGGCTTTATGAGGGCCGTTTATAGTAATTCCATGCTGCGAATTTCGCGGAATTCATTTGTTACAGGATTATAGGCCCGCTCTGTCATCAGACATTTCCATGCTTTTCCCTTTTTGGTGATGCGATAGAGATTATAGCGCGCAGCTGGTTTATGAGTATCCTGGGCTTTAGACGCTGAGGGCACGCCAATGACGGCAGCTTTGCCTGTTGTGGTCTCTAGTGACGTCTGCATGGAGGTGTGATTATGACCGTGGAGGACAAGTTCAACGCCGACTTTGGATAAAACCTCTTGCAGGGCTTTGGCATCGGCCAAGGCTTTGCGCCAATGGTTTTGGCCCGGCAGAGGCGGGTGATGGATCATCAACACGCGGAAATATTTTGCGTCACCCAGCTTTTGTAAAATTTCGGCAAGCCGTTTGATTTGATCTTCGCCCAACTTGCCACGGGCAATCCACGGCGGGTAGGGCACTGCGGTTGAGGTGCCGATCAGGGCGATTTTATCGCGCAATCTGATATAAGGAAAATTAACTTCGCCTGCGGGCAGAAAGTGGCGTGCGTCCGCATCGCTCGTCATGTAGTCGTGCCATGCATCAAGCCCAAGCGGCAATGTTTTTGGCACATAGGCGTCATGGTTGCCGGGGATGACACTGATCCAATCCCCTGATCCCAGTGCTGTTAGCCAAGCTTGTGCTTGGGTGAATTCATCTGGCAGGGAGATGTTTGCCAAATCACCGGTCAATGCCACATGGTCAGGGTTTTGTGCTTTAAGATCAGTACATAAAACATCTAAAACATCACGTTGATGTTGATGTTTCCGGTTAAGCTGCCAAGATAAGAAGCCGATTAGCCTTTTATTGCACAATTGCCGCAAGCGGGGCTTGGGCAGAGGGGATAAATGAGGGTCTGACATATGGGCAAGTGTGAGCATATAATCTATCGCGTGACAGTGTGCCCGTTGACTTGAGCGCGTTGAAGTGTCATTGAGTTGCCGTTCTATAACAGGGTTTTAGCAAAAAAGGGCGTGAAAAGTGAAAGTCTTGATCCTGGGAGCCGGGCAGGGCAAGCGGTTATTGCCGCTGACCGAAGAGATTCCCAAAGCTTTGCTTGATATTGGTGGCCGGCGGTTGATCGAACGCCAAATTGATGCCTTTGCTGAATGTGGCATTAAAGAGTTTGTGGTTTTGACCGGCTATCGCGCCAATCTCATGGCTGAAGTTCTGGCGGACCTTGAAGCAAGCCTTGAGGGTGTTTCCATCCGCACGGTACATAATCCGTTTTTTGCCGTATCAGACAACCTGGCAAGTTGCTGGATGGCGCGTCATGAAATGGATACAGATTTTATCCAGGTTAATGGCGATAATCTGTTCCGTGCCGATATGGTGGAGCGCGTTTTGGCAGGCTCTGAAGCACCTGTTACCGCTGTTATCAATCACAAAGAGACGTATGATAACGACGATATGAAGGTGATGCTGGATTCGGGCAGGCTTACTGAAATTGGCAAGACATTGCCGCTTGAAGCGGTCGATGCCGAAGCGGTGGGCATGTATGTGTTTCGCGGTGTTGGTGGGGGTCTTTACCGGGACGCTCTTGAGCAGGCCATGCTTGATCCCAGTGGTTTGAGACAATGGTTTCCTTCTGCCATAGGGGCTATGGCCAAGACAACCGAGGTGGGTGTTTGCGCCGTGGATGGTCTTGAATGGTGCGAGGTTGATTTTCCAGTTGATTTGCAACAAGCGCGCGCTTTGGTGGCCGGTTGGTAGGTTTATTTTTTCTCGCTTGGATTTTCTGCTAAATTTTCATCGTCGAAGAATTCTTCAAAATCATCCTCTAAATCTTCTTCTTCCAGTTCGGCACGGGCAGCAAGATCCAGATTGATCAATTGGGCTTTGTTCTCTCGTCTCGTCAGAATTTCTTCCGCGAGTGCCAGGTCTTCGGGTTTATCAATGTCAATTGCTGCTTCTGCAAATGGAATGCGCACAGCTTCAATCTGGGCGTTCATAAGAGTTGAGGCCTGTTCCATGGCGCGGGTCAGCGATAATATGCCTCCCAAATATATCGCCAACCGGCCAAAGCCAAACGCTTTGACAATACGCCAAGGCCGTTTGCGCTCGCGCTCTATTTGCTGCCAAAACTTAACGGCGTTAAGTCCGTTTTCATTCATGATCCCGAACATATTGCAGCCGGAAAACTTGCCGTCTGAAAATTTAAAGAATGTGCGCTTTGCGTCCGGATAGGCCATTTTGACAACATCTTCATGGGCCACACCAAGGGTGACATCATATCCTGACCAGGCAGATGTCGAACAGAAATGATTAAGCATGTCGACCGTCAATAACGCATGATCGGCTGTTGTGATCAGGATTGGATAGCTTAATTCGGCTTTTTCAATTGCCTTTAGGACGCTTTGTGAAACCTGGGCCTCACTATTGACAATAGATATTTTGCGCTTTGTCGGCATTTTTTTAAAATCCGGTACGTCTTTGAGGACATCTATGCTTTCAATGGAAATCACGATCCGGTCAATCGAGGTGCATTTGCGTAAAATATTGAGCACGCGAATGATCATAGGGGTCCCTGCCACATCAATCAGGCATTTATGCTTGGCTTCAAAGGCTTGCGCCATTGGGTCATTTGGCCCACGGCCTGCGGCGAGGAGCACAACATTAAAGCGGGTGACGTCCGGGTTTTTTTTAGCCGTCACGAGGATTGCTCCAAGAGGGATGCTTGGTAGATGCGATAGGTTTTATAATGCCAGCCTCCTAACGTCTCGATCATTTTGCGCATTGGGATATTATCTTCTAAAACCCAAGAATGTTCAGCCTGCAATGTCCCGCGAGAGCTGTGATAAAGACGCAGGGCTTCAACCACCGATAGTGCCAAAGCCGCCCCCATTCTTGTCCCATGAAATTCTTTGCGCACGCCCATTAGAAGAAGTCTTATTGATTGCGGCGGCCTGATTTTTAATCGCCATATTAGTTTTGCCCAGTTAAAGGGAAACAGTTTGCCGTTCATGTCTGCAATGGCGGCATTAATATTAGGCATGGTGATGGCCATTGCCACGGCTCGGCCTTTAAGTTCTGCAATTTGAATGTAATCTCCGCGAACCAGCATTTTTAGATTTTTACCCAGCATTTTGATTTCTTCATCGGTCATGGGCACATAGCCCCAATTGGTTGACCAGGCTTCGTTAAAAATGTCGAGCACGATGGCAATGTCTTGTGCGAATTTATGCTTGCGGAATGGTCTGATTATAAGCCCATCTGTGGATTTTACACGGTCAACCATGAGGCGTGCTGCGCGCGGCAGCTCTGTGTTTGTCCGGCTGTCATAGGCCATAACGTCCTTGGCTTTTACATAGCCCAAAGCTTCAAGATGTTTGGCATAATATGGTTTGGCGTGGGTCATCATTAAAGAGGGCGGTGTATCGAACCCTTCAACCAACAAGCCCATTTCTTCATTGATGGAGAAGTTGAACGGCCCTTGGATATGTTTCATGCCTCTTTGTGCAAGCCAGGTTTGCGCTGTGTCCAGCAGGGCCTTGAATACGGCAAGGTCGTCAATGGCTTCCAAAAACCCAAAGTGCCCGGTCGCATTATTGTAGCGCTCAAGATAAAGCGCACAGATTTGCGCGCTGATCCGGCCCACAGGACGACCGTTTTTGTAAGCCACCCATAATTGTGTTTCAGCATGGAGAAAATAAGGGTTTTTTGCAGGGTTCAGATGATCGTGGCGCTCGGCCAAGAGAGGAGGGACCCAATGATCCTCAGACCCATAGATGTCAAATGGTACGCGGATAAACACATCACGTTCGGCTTTGGTTTTGACCGGCGTTATCACCAGATCGGATGTTTCTACATTTAAGGACATGTTTTGTTTAGACATGACGGGTTTTTAGCATGTTTATACTGCTCTGACCTAACGGGTCATGAAGAGACCTTGGCGCTTTTGCGTGATTTGCGTTCCTGTTTCACCGTGCCATTTTCCACGGAGTATAGCTTGGAGGCAATTTCGGCCCAGATTGGACGGTGGGTGATCGCTAGAATGGTATAACTCTCAGCAATATCCTGGATGTTTGCGCAAATTTCAGCTTCGGTTTGCGGATCAAGTGCGCTTGTTACCTCATCGAGAATGAGCAGTTTTGGGTTGGTTGCCAAAGCGCGTGCGAGTGCTAAGCGTTGACGTTGGCCACCGGACAGCCTGGCACCGCGTTCGCCGACAATGCTCATGAGGCCATCTGGCAGGCTGTCGACAAACTTTTCCACCTCGGCCTGCCTTAAAGCCTTGCGCACATCGTCTTCTGTCAGACTATCATCGCCAAGCGTGATATTGGCAAATACCGTGTCGTGAAACAATGTGCAATCCTGCGGTACATAGCCGATCATAGAGCGCCATTTGTTGATATCGATCTCTTTGAGGTCGACGCCGTCTATGAGAATTCTCCCTTGATTGGGCCGATAAAGACCTATCAGCAAATCCACCATCGTGGTTTTGCCCATGCCGGATCCGCCACGCAACACAGTGATCTCACCTGCTTGTGCTTTGATTGACACGTTGCGCAATACGGTTTCGTGTTTGGTGTAAGAAAAACTTACGCCGTCTAACTGACAGCTTTTATTGAGCGTGGGTGTTTTTGTGCCGGAGTTGGTTTCGATCGCCTTGGAAGATGAGCCAATAAGCTGTTTAACAGCCCAATAAGCACTTTCATAAAGCACAGCACTTTGCAGAAACTTTTGAACCTTGCCGATAATGCTGATGACTTGATAGAAAATCACCCCCATGACCACAAGCTCAGGCATTGGGATTTTCCAATATGTGGCTGACAGATAAACCCCAAAGCCAAGACAGATGACCAGGATGATTTCTTCAGCATAAACGCGTCCTTGGACGGCAATCACCTGATTGCGCAATGATCTGCGCAAAGCTTTGATTTTACTAGAAAACAAGGCATTGAATGCTTTTTGACGCTGCATTGCCTTGATCGGTTTGATGTTTGCCAGCGTGTCAGAAAGATAGGTTACCAGATCAGATGTGCGGTCGGTTTGTTTGTAACCGGCTCGCTTGGAAATACGCACCAGAACATTCAGAGCCAAGGTCATGAGCAGGCCAATGGCAAAGCCGATTGCAGCCAGTTTCCATGACAAGACAAGGGCTATGGCAATGTAGAAAACACTCTGAATAATGTAGGAGACAAATTTCGCCGCTGCATAATATGCGTTTCCTGCCCGTGTAGCATCATTGGAGATGACATTGGCGATGCGGCCGATCTTTTGGTCGACGAAATAAGCCCAACGGGCATTCATCAGGTGATTGATCAACTCAGTGCGCAGACCGGTTGCAACATGGGCAACAGCAAACCCCACATAGCTTAGGGCGGCAAAGGATAATACGGCCTTCATAACCAGGCCGGTTACGACCAAGAACAGTAGGTTTTCAAGAGATGGCTCTAAGCTGATTGCCTCGAGTGTTTTTGTTACATAAGCGTTTAAGGCTGATGAGTTTTCATTTGGACCGCCGGTAAGCTCTGTGATCGCAGGCAAAAGCGACATGATGCCAACAGCTTCGGCCAAGCCTGCCAGGATCAAACAAAAGATCACCAGGTAAGGCCGGGTCCCTTTCGCCCCAAAGAAAATTCGAAAAACACCAATCATATGGGTCAGCTGCCTGAAATGTTGTTAAGGGAGCCAAGCCAGTTGGCAGGAGTGTGGTTACTGCCCGAGTTTTTCAAGATTGGCATCAGCTCGCCTTGTTACAGCCGCAAATCTTTCTTCAAAAGTCTGCATATTTTTTTTCGGTTCTTGATAATAGGCTGTAAAGCGCAATAAGGCGACAAAGATTTTATTGACCGTCCGGCCCCAAAATTTCATTGGCCGGTTAAAATCAAACAACAAAATGACCCGCTCATCTTTCGTGTCGTTCCAGACTTCATGATCATAGGTGTCGTCAAACACAAACGCTTTGCCTTGTTGCCAGACACATATCTCGTTTTCGACCCGCATCCGGCATTTTTCAGCGTCTTTTGGAATGATCAGGCCCAGATGGCAGCGCACGATGCCTTTGGTGACCCCGCGATGGGCTGGGATGTGATAACCCGGTCCCAAAATAGAAAACCATGCGGTTTGCATGTTGGGGACTTGTTCTAGCAGCCGTGCGGTTTCGGGTGCTTGAAGGCAATTTTTCTCAAGCTTATTGCCGAAACCATAAAGAATGAAGGTGCGCCACTTGTCCCCTTTGGAAATTTTCTTTTGATCGGGCGAGACGTCCTGAAATGTGGGGATTGCTTCGCGGTGTTTTAAAATTTCTTTGAGTTCGGCATGGATGGTCTGCCAATTTTCTTCAAAGGGTTTAAGATATGGGAAGTCGGCCATGCCCAAAACCGGCTTGTCCTCAATCAATGACTGGGAGCCTAAGAAATTTGCAAGCCCGCGGATGAGATTTTTGCCAAATCTTTTCACCCGTCTGCGGCGTTGCTTTTTAAACCGTTGATAAAACGAGGGTTGCGGCTTTTTTTGTGCTGTTACAGACATTTACCTATTCCCATTATATCTGCCGAAGTCTGAATAATCTGCGGGGCCACATTATAAGCAATTGCAGTTGATTATGTCGCACATTTTCAGACTGGTGTTTCCTGTATAGAGCGTTTAGGGTCCAGTTGCTGGGGAACTCATATATATGATTAGACAATGTGGCCAAGAACTCAACTAAAGATTGGGTGGTGCGACCTTTTGTACGTTGGTTTTGCGTGCTTTTGTGGGCGTGACCGGACCAAAGCTGTTCAAAAAGTTGAGACCTATTGGGGCCAAGATGATGACACGATTGCCAGCTATTCGGTGCGCAGCGGGTTTGATCTATTGCTGCAAGCTTTAGAGCTTGATGAGGGCGATGAGATTATTTTCTCCGCCCTTAACATTAAAGGCATGATGAAAGTTGTCCACAGGCTTGGTCTGGTGCCGGTGCCTGCCGATCTCGATATTGATTATTTCGGACCTAGACTGGAAACGCTTGAAGCAGCAATCACCCCAAAATCAAAAGTCTTGGTGGTTGCTCATCTATTTGGCTCACGGATTGATATGGTGCCGATCGTGGCGTTTGCGCGCAAACACAACCTGATTTTGGTGGAAGATTTACCGCAAGCTTTCGATGGCCATGCCTATCCAGGTGCGCGCGAAGCCGACGTTAAGATGTTTTCTTTTGGTCCGCTTAAAACAGCAACGGCGCTGAACGGCGCCTTGATCCGGGTGAATGATGAGAAATTGCGCAATCGCATGCGTGATTTGCTCAAAGGTGTCGTTGTTCTGCCGGGTCTCGCCAATAAGGTTCATAGCTATTGGATTTTTACAATGATGGTTGATGAGCCGCACACTTTCATTAAAAAATTGCGCGCTCTGGGTTTTGATTGTGGTGACATGCCGCGTTCTCAAGCGGTTAAAGCGCCTGCCGACCGGCCGGAAATTTCGCCAATTGTCTCTGATACTTCCTTGAAAGACATGATTATGGTGCCCTGTTATCCAGGCATGCCGAAGCGTGAGCTTGTAAGGTTGGCTGATGCTATTAAAAAAATTGCAGATGAGACCGGGACTGAGCGCACGAAAACCTTTGCACGAACGCTTCAACCTGTAATTTCTCACGATTGAAATTGAGGTTTGTGCTTATTTGTAAGCGCATGACACGCTGATAGCTGTGGGTTTGGTTTTACGCCGCGTTCAGCATATTGGTAATGCCATGACTTTATTCTTTCTTCTCATCCTTGGATTGGTGCTGCTGATTGCGGGCGGCGAATTTCTGGTGCGCTCTGCCGTGGGGCTTGCCCGCAGGCTTGGCGTGCCGCCGCTGCTGATTGGTCTTACGATTGTAGCGCTTGGGACGTCTGCTCCTGAATTGATGGTGGCCGTTGAAGCATCGCTTAAAGGGGTGCCTGATATTGTCACCGGCGGGGTGATTGGCTCAAGCATTGCCAATATCCTGCTGGTCTTAGGGGCAAGCGCCCTGATTACGCCAATCGCTGCACAAATGCGGATGATCAATCGCGATGGGCTTTTTCTGATCGGTGTCAGCGCTTTTATAGCCGGCTTGGCGTTGACAGGTTCCATTACCCTGCTGGCCGGTATCGGCATGATTTGTGCCTATGTCTTATATGTCGCTTATTCTTATTGGAGTGAGCGCTTGGTGATCACACCGGTTGAGGCGACACACAAAGATGCCGCCTCCCATACCGATGATGACGAGGATATGACGGGTATTCCAAAGCGGTATTTCACTATCATCCCAATGCTTTGCCTTGGTCTTGGCGGGGTGTTGTGGGGGGCGGAGCTTCTGGTTGATGCGGCAACTGAGATTGCGCGCGCCTTTGGTGTCTCAGAAGCTGTCATCGGCTTGACGATTGTTGCTGTTGGCACGTCTTTGCCGGAGCTTGCCGCCTCCATCATAGCCGCTTTGCGCGGGCGGCCTGAAATAACACTCGGTAATGTGGTCGGCTCCAATATTACGAATATCCTGTTGGTCTTGGGCGTTTCCGGCAGCATTTCCCCCGTGCCGATTGCTCCCCAGATTGCCAGTTTCGATGTTTGGGTGATGTTGGCTGCAACCGTTGTTCTGGTGCCGGTATTGGTTTCAGGCCAGAGACTTAGCCGCGTTGAAGCGGCTTTGTTCCTCGCCTGCTATGCGATTTATACAACAGCGCTCTATGCTGGATGGCCGCAATATTTTGTTGAACTTCTAGGTTAAAACCGTGCGCGGTCGTGAGGGGCATCAAGGCTCAATTCAGGTCCAGCTGGCACTATTCCAAGCGGATTGATTGATTCATGGCTTGAGTAATAATGCAGTTTGTTGGCATTGAGAAACACCAGGTCGGAAATGCCGGGCACCTGATAGAGTTCGCGCAGATAATTTTGCAGATTGGGGTAGTCCATGATCCGGCGAATATTGCATTTGAAATGGCCGTAATAAACAGCATCAAACCGCACCAGGGTTGTGAACAGGCGCCAATCAGCCTCGGTGATTTGCGCACCCACTAAATAGCGCTGTTTGCTTAAACGCTCTTCCAGTTCATCAAGTGTTGCAAAGATGTTTGTTACAGCTTCTTCATAAGCGTCTTGGGATTTGGCAAAGCCTGATTTGTAAACGCCGTTATTAACAGTGTGAAATATTTTGTCGTTGATGTCATCGATCTCGGCGCGCAGGGCTTGGGGGTAATAATCTTCTCCACTTGCCAAATCGCCAAAGCCTGAGTTGAACATGCGGATGATTTCAGATGATTCATTGCTGACGATGGCGCCACGCTGTTTGTCCCACAATATTGGCACGGAAACTCTGCCGGTAAAATCAGGGTTGTCTTGAAGATAGACCTCATAGAGATATTTGGAATTGTGAATGGTGTCAGGTGTTGTGTCTTTGCCGCCTGAAAATTCCCATCCCTTGTCATAATATGTGTGGCTTACGACGTTGAGCGAAATGGCATCGTCAAGCCCTTTAAGGTGTCGCATGATCAAGGTGCGGTGTGCCCAGGGACAAGCGTGGCAGATATAAAGATGATAACGCCCGGCTTCAGCCTTAAAGCCGCCTTGCCCACTTGGGCCGGGTTCTCCATCAGGTGTTACCCAATTTCGATAAGGGGGTTCGCGGCGGATAAATTTACCATCCACATTGCGTGGCAGTAATTCTTCTGTTTGCCATTTGCCGTCGACCAATAGACCCATGGGCTTTCTCCTTTATTCTGTCATGTTGTTGTTGTGAAGCCTTACATGGGGGGTATGTCGGCCAGAATTATTTCCGAAGGTGTCTCAGCATCTTCAGGGGCCTGGATTGTGATCAGGCTTTCTTTCTCAATGGCAGCAGCAGAACGCTCATCTAGCTGTTTGCCATTTACCAGAACAGAGCCTTTTGATGCTGTGAGATAGACCAGACGTCCGGCATCTATATTGTATGTGACTTTAGCGCCAGGTGTCAGGGTTGCGCCATAAATGGCTGCATCCTGGCGGATTGGCAAAGCGCTTTCGGATGCGCGCGGTCTGCCGGAGGCGAGTTCTACGAGCTGGTCGGACATGTCATTTTTTGGAAATTCGCGGGCTTCCCAATAAGGCTCGCCGCTGGTTTGCGCCGGCATGATCCAGATCTGGAAAATCTGGGTAATGTCAGTCTCACGATTGAATTCTTCGTGAATAACACCCTTGCCTGCCGACATGACCTGAACATCACCTGCCAGGGTGCGGCCTTTATTGCCCATATGATCTTTATGGGTTATGGCGCCTTTTCGCACAAATGTAATGATTTCCATATCCCGGTGGCCATGTTGTTCAAAGCCTGTATTGGGCTGGATTGTGTCATCGTTCCAAACGCGCAATGCGCCCCAATTCATGCGGTCGGGGTTGTGATAATCCGCAAAGCTGAAATGATGGCGCGCTGAAAGCCAGCCTAAGTCGGCTTTGCCGAAACTTGAAAAGTCACGAATTTCGATCATAACAGCCCTGGTGGTTTGTATCTTCGTTGACATCAACATAGTGCTGTTTGGTGCAAACGCAAGGGTTTGGGATGTTGCATAGTGTAGACGCCGCCAGCTTGTCGTGATAAGCGCGGGGTTAAGAGTTAAGGGTTTTATTATGACCAATAGCAAATTTGAAATTCGCGCTCAGCATGAAGAAGATGCCCCTGCGGTTGAAAGCCTGCTTGATCAAGCTTTTGGGCCGGGCCGGCGGCAAAAGGCTGCCTACAGGCTGCGTGAGACAGGCGCTGTGGTTGAGGGTCTCACATTTGCCGCTGTCGTGGATGATTGGCTGGTGGGCACAATTGAGTTTTGGCCAGTTGTTATCGGTGATGTCGCAGCTTTGCTGTTGGGACCGCTGGCTGTTTCGCGAGACTTTTCCGGTCACAAATGCGGCATTGATTTGATGCAGCATGGGCTGAGAATTGCCCGGGAGATGGGGTATAAATTGGTCATTTTGGTGGGTGATGAAGACTATTACGGTAAAGTGGGCTTTGCTAAAATTCCGATGGGGCAGGTCACCATGCCCGGTCCTGTAGACCCTGAGCGTTTATTGTATTGTGAGCTGGCGCCCGGCGCGTTTGATGGTGTCCAGGGGCAGGTTGAGCCTGCCGAAGTTTGATTAGTGCCCCTCGCGGAACCAGACGAGGCCCAGCAGAGCCAGCAAGGCTGCGATTAAGGTTATCAATCCAAACAGCGGAATATTGCGGACAGCCAGTGTGCGGGTGACATTGTTGCGCTGAAAGGCCAGCCAGCCATCGCCCGTCATGCGACGGCCCGGGCGCAATAATCTTATTTGCGGGAGGTCGGACGGGTTCGATGCCCGTTTCCAAAGACGGTGAATGCCGCCACCGTTGGCTTGTATGAGGTCAGCAAGCCTGTCACCTGTTGAGCGCACATCAGACCATTCCTGCAAATCAGTGATGCCGAAAGCAGCGACCGTTGATAATTTGCCGCTCTCAAGCCGATAGAGCCCGGTTTCTGAGGTTTTGATGCGGCCTTGAAACAGACCGGGTTTGGTTTTTTGCAATTCGATATCGGTCTTTTTGCCGGAAGGTGCAATGATGGTGACCGGATCGGTTTCATCCAGCATAGTGCGTCGCTCGATCACGAGTTCGTCTTCGGCTGATTGGGCAATCAGGCGTTCTTCTTCCAGGTCCGGTTCCTTCATGAGCCAGTGAGACAGGCGGCGCAGTAATTCGGCATAAGGCCCGCCGCCATCATAGCCACGTGCCCAAAGCCAGGCCTGGTCCGACAGAAGTAAGGCAACACGGCCTTTGCCCTGGCGCCTGAGCAACAAAAGCGGTTTTTTCTCCGCCCCTGACATAAGCTCAACAGCGCCAACAGGTTCTGCATCAATTTGCTGAAACCATTTACCCCATTTATTGGTTTTATCATTTGCGCCGGGCAGATTGGTTGTCACCGGATGACGCTCACCTTTTGTTGTCACCTTGGCACGATAGGGGGTTGCTATTACCGAGCCGGTCGGCATGCCCGGCAATATGCTGGCGAGCGGTGTGCGGTAAAGTGAGAATGGCGATGCAAAGGCAGGGCCTGCTGCGGCTAAAACAGCACCGCCTTTTTCGACATAATCAACGACATTGGCCAGATAAACCAAGGGCAAGACACCACGGCGTTGATATCGGTCGAAAATGATCAGATCAAATTCATGCAGCTTTTCGGCGAACAATTGCCGGGTTGGAAAGGCTATTAAAGAGAGTTCTCTAATAGGTGTGCCGTCTTGTTTTTCAGGCGGGCGTAAAATGGTAAAATGGACCAGATCGACAGCGGCATCAGCTTTCAGCAGATTGCGCCATGTGCGCTCGCCTTGGTGAGGCTCGCCTGACACCAGCAACACCCGCAGCCGGTCGCGAATGCCTTGCACCGAGATGAGCGCGCGATTGTTGCGGGTCGTAAGCTCCACCGGGCCCGGGGCGGCCTCAAGCTCAATAACGTTAAGGCCGGCATGATCAATCTTGATTTTGAGTTTTACGGTTTTGCCGGGCTCGGTTTTGATGATGCGCAAGGTTTTGCCATCACGCTTGACGGCGACATCAATGCTTGTTGCCTTGGCGGTTTTGCCACCATCCTCATCAACTCTGAAGGTGAGATTTAAATCTTCTCCGACAATGCCGAAACGCGGCGCCTGTTGAACCGTCAACCGGCGATCATGTTCATTCGGGCGGCCGGTTAGCAGCACATGAACTGGGCCGTTCAGCGCTAGTTTCAGCTTTTTGGGCGTGTCATGGTTTTGGCCGTCTGTAAGTAATAAGGCACCGGCAAAACGATCGGGAGGCACATCGCGCAAGGCATTTTTTAAAGCCGCCATCAACCTTGTGCCATTGCCGCCTTTGCTGCGTTTGGCACGCACCCAGCGAATGTCCAGATTGGGCGTTGCTTGAAACAATTGTTTTAACTTGACTTGCGCCTGGGCCATTTGTTCGACACGGGGCTTAATGGTTTGGCTGGCACTTTCATCAATCACCACCACGGCAATGTCGGCCAGGGTTTGTGTGTCGCGGGTTTCAATCGTGGGGTTGGCTAATGCCAGCAATAAAACGATAAGGGCGCTTGTGCGCCACAGGGCACGTGTGCCGCGTTGCCACAGCAAGATTGTGGCGATAATTCCTGCCACGCCTGCCAAGGCTGCCAAGGCCCAAATGGGCACAAGGGGGGCAAACTGGATTGACCAATCAATCATTGCCCAAGCCTTTCCAACAATGATGGAATGTGCACCTGGTCGGCTTTGTAATTGCCGGTTAGCACATACATTACTATGTTAACGCCGGTGCGAAAGGCCATTTCGCGCTGTCTGTCGCCGCCGGGCACGACGGGGAACATTGCCCGGCCATTGTTGTCTTGCGCCCAGGCGGCGGCATAATTATTGCTGCCGATGATGATTGAGCTGACACCATCATGCCCCTTGGATGTTGGGGTGATTGTGCCGTTTTGTTTCTGGGCCGCTTCCACCCACAAGCGTCCACCGGCCCAACGGCCAGGGAAATCCTGCTGCAGGTAGAATGCTTTGGTGATCACATGATTGGCCGGAATAACTTCCAGAGCGGGTATGTCAAATTTGGATAATAATTGCCGCAATCTCTGGCTGTTTGGGCTGGTAACAGAGCCGTCAGCACTTGGAGTTGATTGTTGATGATCAAGCGTATCAAACAAAACAGTGCCGCCTCGTTTCATATAGGCATCGATTTTGGCAATAGCTTTTGGGGATGGCAGGGTTGTGGCACTGGTCACCGGCCAATAGAGCAGCGGGAAGAAGGTTAGTTCATCGCGCTCTATATTTACCCCGATCGGGCTGCCTGGCTCAAATGAGGTGCGATTGGTTAAAGCTGAGCTGAGCCCCGCAAGCCCTGCCAAGGAAACATTATCAACAGCGGGTCTGCCCGTCATAACGTAAGCGAGCTTGGTTTTCTGGGTTGCTGCAAGTGCAAAACGGTCGTTGATGTCCAAGTTTTGATTTGTGCTTTGTTGCTGGCCTGGCGGCTGCGGTGCTTCGGGTTTGGTGCTTTGGGCGTTGGCATGATCTGAGGCAGTCAAAAACAGGCCAAGCATTATTGCAGCAACAGTGCCGGGCCGTGCCAGCGCGCCCAAGCCACCCGATAAAGCAAAGACGGCCAAGCCATCGGCCAGGAACAGCAGGAATGCCGTAATCAGAAGGGCTGGTTTTAAATTGACAATGCGCGTTGGGCCATAGGTCTTGATATCAATGCCGTCAGGCAATTTCCCCATGGTGGTTAGTTTGAGATCGTTTGTGCCGATATTGAGCGCACGTGCGCCATTTTGCGGGCCATAAAGTCCTGGTGGATGGCGCGGGCCTATGCGGTTGCGTTTAAGCCCCTCTGCCGTGAGGGGTTCAACGTAAGCTGCGGGGTTTTCCAATTGACCAAAGCCATCGAGCACTTTGCGTGGGCCTAAAGGCTGGTTGGTTTGAGCGACGCCTGCCTCTAGCCGGGTTTCATCATCGCCAATGGCGATGGGGGCCAAGTCTGCCAATTTGTGCAGCATTTCTACAAACAGGCCGGACAAAGGCAGATTTGACCAGCCTGGGCTTGAGGGTACGTGAAACAAAACAACAAGGCCCTGGCCTTTATTGGCAGCGGTTACCAAGGGCGTGCCGTCTTCCAGACGAGCCCAGATTTTGGCTCCTGCAAGACCAGAAGGCTCGGCCAATACTTGGCGAGAGATAGTGATGTCTTTGGGGATGGTGAGCCCAAAGAACGGTGAGGTCTCATCAAAACTGCTAAGCTTTTGTGCTTTTGACCAAGATAAAACACCGCCCAGTGCTCTGTCTCCGCGCCTGAGCTTAACGGGCACCAAAGTATCATTGCTGCTGGCAAGTCTGGGTCCTGCAAAGCGCACCAAAATGCCGCCGCGCTCAATCCAGGATGAAACTGCGCGTTCGTCATCGGGTTGCAGTTTGCCGATGTCAGCTAGAATGAGCGCCGACAGACCAGCTTTGAGCAATTGCTGCACCCCGCTTGAACCTGTTTTGGGTTTGGCCAGTCTCAATGCGGCCTTGGGCTCCAAAGCGCGGGTGACATAATGCATGGCAGATAACAGCGGTTGGGCTGCATCACGCACATTGCTGGTGGCAAGGCCAATGGCTTTTTGCCGCCATCTGTCATCAAGCAGAAACACAGCGCTTGCTGATTTTTCACCCTCAATTTCAAGCCGTGCTACTTGATTGCGCAGAGCCAATGGCAGGTTGAGCTTGGCGCTGGCTTGAGTTTTGCCATCTGCAAAGCTAAACGGCAGATCGGCCAGCGTGCGGCCGTTTTCGGCAACAGCCCGCATAAGCCCTGAGCGTGCACCAGTCTTTTGGGCCCGGGTGACATTCACGGTCAATGTGCCACCTTTGATGGAAGGTTGTGTCACCGCCAGGGCTTTGCTTCCGGCCTTGGCTTGCAGCACGGTCAATGTGCTGTTGGGTAATTTCATCAAACGTGCGGCAAAATCAGACGCCTGGCCATAATCCAGTCCATCGGACAGCCAAAAGGTGGAGGTGATCTTGAGTGTGTCAGCCTTGGCTTCAAGTGCTGCGATAAGTGTTTTTCGATCAGGTGTTAAAGGCTGGGGCTTGAGGGTCTTTATTGTAGCTCGCAGCCGTGTGGGCGATTGCAGCTCGAATTTGGGCGGGGTTAGTGCCGGTGTCGTTGTTGCCAAAATCACCGACCTGCGCGCGCGCAGGGCTTCAGCGGTTATGTTATCGATTGCTGCCAGCCGGTTGGGCCAAGCACGCGCTGCTGCCCAGCCATCATCCAAAATGATTAATACCGGACCGTTACCGGAGGCTATTTGGGCGGTCGGGTTCAAAGTTGGACCGGCAAGTGCTATGATTAAAATTGCCGCTAGTAAAATGCGCAAAGCCGTGAGCCACCAGGGGCTTTTATCGGGCGTGTTGAGCCGGTCTTTCAAATCCAGCAAAAAGCGCACCGGTGGAAACGACACTGTAAAGGGACGTGGCGGGGTGATGCGCAACAGCCACCAGATCACCGGCAAAAACACCAACAGGCTAAGTGCCAAAGGTGTTTGAAATGATATGAGGCTGAGTGAAAACATAAAAGCTGTATCTATCCTTACATATGGATGCTGGCTTTAGAACGCACGTGCGTTCTGTGAGGTTCGATCGCATCTGCCAGCATGCGATATAATGTGAGCAAGGCTGATTGCGGTGGCGCATCGGTGCGGTGCACGCCAAAACTCCAGCCAAGACGACGGGTCAGCGCGCGTACAGCGGTTCTGTGTAATTCAAAATTTTCCCGATACTGTCCGCGCAAATCTTCCACACGTCCAAATGTTAGCGATATATCTTGCTTCATGGAGAGAAATTGTGTGCGGCCTTGATACGGCAAGGTCTCTTCTGCTGGATCAACCACTTGAATGAGGTGGCCATGCACGTCGCGGCTGGCAATGGCTGTGAGCCGCTCTGTAAGTTGTTCAATCGGTTCGAAAAAATCACTGAACATCACAATATTGGAAAACCGGGCTGGATGGATTTTTGGCGGCAGGCTGTTGTGGGTCTGCGTTTGATCCATGTGCGTTACGAAATATTCAGCCAACCTGCGAACGGCATGTTGGCTGGTTGAGGGTGGCATGTCGCTGGCAAAAGCCCCAATGCGCTCGCCGCCCTGCACCAGAAGGTTGGCCAGGGCCAGACTTAGGACAAGGGCGCGTTCGCGCTTGCTGGTTTGCGAGAGAGTGGATTGGAAGGTCATGGAGCTGGAGGGATTAACCCATAGCCAGATGGTGTTGACCGCTTCCCATTCGCGCTCACGCACATATAACCGTTCTGTGCGGGCTGATTTGCGCCAATCAATCATGCTGGCCGTATCGCCCTCGCGGTGTGCGCGAAATTGCCAGAATGTTTCGCCAATGCCTGCGCGCCTGCGGCCATGCAGGCCTTGGGCAACCGTGTGCGCCACCCGGCTGGCCGTTGTCATGAGACCGGGCAGGGCAGCGCTCAGGCTTTCGGCATTATGCAGAACCTGTGCGCTGTTTGGTGTGTTGGTTATGTTTTTAGATTTTGCCCGTGCCATTTCCAGGCTCACTTTAATCTAACTGCCGGCAGAGACGTTCGATGACATGCTCTAGCGTGATGCCATCGGCGCGGGCTGAGAAATTAATCGCCATGCGGTGACGCAAGACCGGTGGAGCAAGAGCTATAACATCTTCCACCGACGGACTTAACCTGCCATCCATTAAGGCTCTGGCTCTAACACCCAAGGTTAAGGCCTGGCTTGCCCGCGGGCCGGGCCCCCAGGAAATTTGATCGCGTATTTCTGATAGATCGGTTTCTTCAGGACGGGCGGAGCGCACCAGGTGTAAAATGGCATCAATAACAGTCTCACCAACAGGAATGCGGCGCACTAGGCGTTGTGCTGCAATTAATTCCTTCGCGGTAAAAATGACTTGCGGTTGGGCATCTTCCAGACCGGTTGTGGCCATGAGCATGCGCCGCTCGGCAGCCAGGTCGGGGTAGGGCACGTCAATTTGCATCAAAAATCGGTCAAGTTGGGCTTCGGGCAGCGGATATGTGCCTTCTTGCTCCAACGGGTTTTGGGTTGCCAGCACATGAAACGGCTTGGGCAGGTCATAACGGATGCCAGCAACAGTTGCATGTTTTTCCTGCATGGCTTGCAGCAGGGCGGATTGGGTGCGCGGGCTTGCCCGGTTGATTTCATCAGCCATCAGCAATTGGCAAAACAACGGTCCCTCGATGAAGCGGAATTGGCGCTTGCCGGATTTGGCTTCTTCCATCACTTCCGAGCCGATGATGTCGGCCGGCATCAGATCAGGCGTGAATTGAATACGCTTTTCATCAAGCCCCAGCACCGTGGCGATGGTTTCGACCAGCAGGGTTTTGGCCAATCCAGGCACACCAACGAGCAGGGCATGCCCGCCGCTTAAAATGGCTGTGAGGGATTGGTCAATCACTGGGTCTTGACCAAAAATTTTATCGCCAATGGCAGCCCGCACTTGCTCGATGCGCGTTGCGGTTTTCTCAACCTGTTCGACGATGTCTTTGTCAGCTTGCTTTATATTTGTCATGGTTTTTTGAATATAGCTCCAATTGCGGTATTTATGAAGCATAGACTGGAATATAGTGAATTTGTTCAACACAAATTTGCGAGCAAATATAAGCTCACTAAGTATTTGAGATAACGATATAATTACGGAAATATGGTTTTTCGATGAAAGATACAAGACACGTGGCGCCTGAAAACTTTGATTTAAGCCGCTTTGCCAAGGCTGGAGATGGGCCATCAGACAGCTCTGGCCTGCCGCCGGTGCATCTTTGGAACCCTGAATTTTGCGGTGATCTCAACATGCGGATTGCTGTTGATGGCACGTGGTTTTATGAAGGCACACCCATTGGCCGTAAACGTATGGTGAAGCTGTTTTCGCGTATATTGCGCCATGATGAGGATGGTAAATTTTATCTGGTCACGCCGGTTGAAAAGGTTGGGTTGCAAGTTGAAGATGCACCTTTTGTGGGCGTTGAAATGCGTATTCAGGGCGAGGGGGCAGATCAGATTTTACAGTTTCGCACCAATGTGGATGATTGGGTGAGTGTTGATAAAGATCATCCCTTGCGGTTTGAGGTTGATCCTGTCTCAGATGGGCTTAAACCATATGTGCTTGTGCGGGCACGTCTGGAAGCGCTTATTTCGCGTGCGGTCTATTATGATCTTGCGGCATTGGGTGTGGAGCACAATATTGATGAAGAGACGTGGTTTGGGGTTTGGAGTAGCGGTGTGTTTTTCAAAATGGCTCTTGCAGATGATCTTGCGGAATAGGTTTTATGACAGCTCAGGATGATATTTTTACCGCAGCGGAAATACGAACGCGGGCCAGAAACGTTTTGGCTCAGGATGACCCCGCAGGCGTTTTTGCCCGCAATGGTGATCAGATGCCCAGCGATTTTGAGCTTAACCCGGGCACGAAGTACGCTTCTGGTGCTGTGCTAAAGCCAGCGGCTGTTCTGGTGCCTATTATAAATAAGACCTCACACGCGAGCGTTCTGCTCACCCAGCGGTCGCAACATCTGCCAACGCATGCCGGCCAGGTGTCGTTTCCCGGCGGCAAGATTGACGCGCAAGATAAGACACCGCTAGAGGCGGCCCTGCGCGAGACGGAAGAAGAGGTTGGGCTTGCGCGTGATTTTGTTGAGATCTTAGGATTTCTTGATCCATATGAAACCGGCACGGGCTATCGCATCTTACCGGTCGTGGGGCTGATAGAGCCCGGGTTTACGCTGCAGGCTGAGCCGGGCGAGGTGGATGAAATTTTTGAAGTGCCCCTGGCGCATCTGATGTCGCCGGAAAATCATGAAATTCACGCCCGTACGTTCAGTGGTGTTGAGCGCCGGTTCCATGCCATGGCCTATGAAAATCGGTTCATTTGGGGTGCCACAGCTGGTATTTTAAAGAATCTATATAACAGGCTCTATAGAGTTTGAACCTTGCAAAGGGGTCGGGCGTGACGGACGCTTCCTTCGATACACTTCCCAAAGATCAATCCAGCTTTCTTGAGGACCCGGCGTTGTGCGCTGTGTTTGACGCCTTGGCGCATGAGGGTGAGACAAGAGTGGTTGGCGGTGCTGTACGCAATGCGCTGATGGGACTTGATGTGGTGGATGTTGATCTTGCAACAGACATTGAGCCTGAGCGTGTTATGGCTTTGGCCAAAGGTGGCGGACTAAAACCCGTTCCAACCGGAATTGAACATGGCACGATAACAATTGTCTCGCTCGATACGCCGTTTGAGGTGACGACTTTAAGGGCTGATGTCGAAACATTTGGCCGGAAAGCGAAAGTCGAGTTTGGCAAAGATTGGCGTGGTGATGCGCTTAGGCGTGATTTTACCATGAATGCGCTTTATTGCGACCGGCAAGGGCTGATTTATGACCCTTTGGGCGGGCTGGATGACATCAAGCGTCGTAAGGTCAGGTTTGTTGGTAAGCCTGCACAGCGCATTCAAGAAGATTATTTGCGGATTTTACGATTTTTCAGACTGCACGGGCAATATGGCAAGGGAGCACTTGACCGGGCGGGGCTTAATGCCTGCATTGCTGATCAAGACGGATTGGCACAGCTTGCGCGCGCGCGGGTGCGCATGGAAATGCTGAAATTGCTGGTCAGTGCGCGGTCCGGTGAGGTTTTACGCATCATGTCAAAGGCCAAGATTTTGCAACGCGTGCTGCCAGGCGCGCGCGCGTTCGCCACGCTTGATCGGGTCTGTGAACTTGAAAGAGCTCTTGAGCTCATACCTAATGCGGTTTTGCGCATGGCAGCCCTTTATGACGGGCCGGTTCCTATTGAAGAAATTGAGGCTCATCTTGAGCTTTCCCGTAAGGAACAAAAACGCCTGCATGAGCTTGAGGGTGCAGCGCCACTACCAGGTGATATTGAACAGGCCAAACGAAGCTTATATCGGCTGGGGCTTGGACTTTATCAGGATATCGTCCTGCTCTCCTGGGCCAAATCGCGCGCCGGGGTAGATCATGACGCCTGGAAGGCATTATATGATTTGCCAGATGTATGGCCGATGCTTGAATTTCCACTCAGTGGCGCTGATATCATGGATCGAGGGGTTAAATCAGGACCCCAGGTTGGTCTTGTGCTCAAGAGCGTAGAAGACAAATGGATTGCGGCCGGGTTTCCTGAGCACAAAAGCTTTTTTACAGAGGCGCTGGATCAGGCGATAGCGGCTTTGTGATAAGAAGATTGTCTTAATTATCCGTTCGCCACTTCTTTCAGGAAGCCGCCGATTTCAGTTTGCAGGCGGTTGGTTTGGTCTGCCAAATCATTTGAAAATTGCAAGACGCCATCGGCCGATTTACTGGTGTCGGTTGCAGATGTGGTCACTGCATCAATGTTTTCTGATACGAGCTTGGTGCCTCGGGCTGCTTCTTGAATGGAGCGTGAAATTTCACCTGTTGCCGCTGCCTGTTGTTCAACGGCAGCTGCAATGGATATTGAGAGCTCGGAAATCTGGTTCATGGTGGCGTCAATTTCATTGATTGCTGACACCGCATCATCGGTTGAGCCTTGAATGCCACTAATTTGTTGACTGATTTCTTCCGTTGCCTTTGCCGTTTGGCTGGCGAGTGACTTCACCTCGTTGGCAACAACAGCAAACCCTTTGCCAGCATCGCCTGCTCGCGCGGCCTCTATGGTTGCGTTTAGGGCCAGAAGGTTGGTTTGCTCTGCAATGTCTTGAATTAATTGCACAACATTGCCGATGTTCTGTGCGGCGTGTGCCAAGCTGTCGATCCGGTCATTGGCCTCGCGGGTGCGTTTGGTGGCATGGTCCACGGTTTTGGCCGAGGTGTTAATTTGCTGGCCAATTTCGGTAATAGAACTTGATAGTTCTTCGGTGGCTGCGGCAACTGTGCGGACATTTTCAGCGGCTTCGTTTGAAGCGGAAGCCGCGGTTGTGGAGCAGCTATTTGTGTCCACAGCACCTTCGGTTAACTCCTGTGCCGTGGTTTTCAGTTCTCCGGCCGATTGATCCAGACCATTGGTAATATCTGAGATAGTTGCTTCAAACCGTTCGGTGAATTCGGCCAGTTTTTGTTTTGCCGCACGTTCCATTTGTCCCTTTTGTGCGGCCTGTTCCTCTTCAAGGCTTTTGCGCTCAATCGCATTGCTTTTAAACACTTCAACGGCGCGCGACATGTCACCGATTTCATCCTTGCGTGTTGCACTGGTGAGCTCAACATTGGTGTCGCCTTTGGCCAATCTGGACATGATCTTGGTGAGGCGTCTCATCGGTGGGGCCAGAGTTGTAATATTAGTTATCGATAATATTGCAGTTACAGCCAATGCGCCGATGACAATTGCCAAGGTTAGCAAAAAGCTGCGCGACATTGCGGCATGTTTGGCATTTAAGGTTGCCACTAGATTATCGCGCACGTTGTTGGCTGCTTTATTGATCAGGTCGATTTTAGCCGTCATGCCCTTGGACCACATGTTGGGATCAACAATCAGGTCTTGTTCATTGCCAACAGAGTTCAATGCCATGTTGCGCATGAACCCTGTGAATTTGACATTTGGACCGGTGACGGCTTTTTTGAAGAATGCTTTTTCCTGTTCGCTGGCAAAGACTTGAAAAATGTCGAAAAAAGTATCTTGGGTCGCGATTAGTTTTACGAATTTCCGATAGTTTTCCGGATCAAACCTCTTGGCTGCAAACCCGCCTGTGCCGACCGAGCGCTCAAGGGCAACCCGCTCTTTGCCCTGCAAAATTGCGTTATATGCATTGATCGAACGGGTGATATCTTCGTCATGGCTCAAAGTGCTCATTTGCGACACAAGTGTGAGCATTTGGGTGATGGTATTTGAGTAATAATTTTCAGTATCTTCCTGGCCCATTTCAAGCTTGGTGATGTTTGCTTGCATCTCTTTGAGCTTGCTGAGTGATTTTACCGCCGTTTCAAGATTTGTGATCAAGGTGGGTGCAAATTTGGTTTTATCGAAGCGTGAAACCGATTTGAGCAATTTATCGCGAACACTATTGGTGGCTTTGTATTGTGCGGCCATGGTGTCGGCGAAGTTTTTACCTTCAGAGCCAATAAAACCGGCTGCTTGGGCGCGTTCTTTTTGTAATTCATGGACAGTGGCTGAAATCGCGGGCGCTAAAGAGACCACGGTGCGCAGATGTTCGATGTCACGCTTGTTTTGATATTTATCCATCGATAAAGACACGCCAAAGGCCGCCAGAGCCAAAGACGGCAGCAATGCCAGGGCTGCAATACGATAGCTGATTGGCAAATTGGATAGTACGCGCATCATAAAACTCCGTGCGAGTTGTTCCCGCAATATTTTTCCAGTTCCCACAGGCCAAAGTGAATTATTAGGGCTAACAAACCCTTAAATTACTGCGATTACTGTTGTTTTTATTGGTGTTTTATGGCCATTTCACTTCCGGCGGCATGGAAGACAGGATGGCTTCCACATTGCCGCCGGTTTTTAAGCCAAACAGAGTGCCACGGTCATATAGCAGATTATATTCGACATAACGTCCACGCTGGATCAATTGCTGTTCGCGCTCGGCATCGCTCCAGGGTTTTGTGTAATTGCGTCTGACAAGTTCCGGATATATTTCCAAAAAAGCCCTGCCGACATCCTGGGTGAAGGCAAAATCAGCCTGCCAGTCACCTGAATTATGCCGGTCATAAAATATGCCGCCAATGCCGCGGGGTTCATCGCGGTGGGGCAAGTAAAAATATTCATCGCACCATTCTTTGTAGCGCTGATAATCTGCACACTCATGCGCATCGCAAGCTTTTTTCATGGCGGCATGGAACGCCAGTGTGTCCGGGTCTGACTGGTTGCGTCTTGCGGCCAGCACTGGTGTTAAATCAGCGCCGCCGCCAAACCAGTCTTTGGTGGTAACAATGAAACGCGTGTTCATATGAACGGCTGGCACGTGAGGATTGTGCATGTGGGCAATGAGGGAAATGCCGCTTGCCCAAAAGCGCGGGTCGTCTTCGGCCCCTGGAATTTGTTTTTGAAATTCGGGGCTGAATTCGCCGTAAACGGTTGAGGTATGCACGCCGACTTTTTCAAAAACCCGGCCGTGCATGAGCGACATGACACCGCCGCCGCCATTGTTCTCACGCTCCCATGGCGTGCGCTCAAACCGGCCTGCAGGCAGGTCTGACGGCGGACCATCATGCTCGTCTTCCAGGGTTTCGAACGCTGCACATATGTCATCGCGCAGGGTTTGGAACCATTTGGCAGCTTGGGTCTTTTGGGTCTCTAATTTATCTGTCATTTCATCAGTTTGTTCTATTGAGCCAATTTTGCAAAGCCGCCTGTTTGACGCAGGGCTTCGCCGAGGGCCATGGCGCAAGCAACGGCAATGTTGAGTGAGCGGGCATTTGGCTCAAGCGGAATTTTCAATCTGACATCGGCTTGCTCATGAACTTTTTGCGGCACGCCCGCACTTTCACGACCCAATAACAAGATGTCGTCGGGTTCAAAGGCAAAATCGATGTAAGAGTGCTCAGCCTTTGTTGAGAGCAAAACCAGACGGCCTTTGGGTTTGTCGCGCATGAAATCCTCGTAGGATTGATGAATTTTGAGGTTGGCTTGGGCTGCATAATCTAGCCCGGCGCGTCTGAATGCTTTGTCTGATAAGGTAAACCCTGTTGGTTTTATGATGTGAACCGCCACGTTGAGACACACGCTCAAGCGGAGAATCGTGCCTGTGTTTTGCGGGATATCTGGCTCGTATAAAGCAATTTGCATGAGCTATGCATAGTGATGACGACGGAATAGGTCAATTTATTCAAATGAACTCAAAAAGTTATGCGACATTTTGCCAAATCGCGCATATAGGCTGGACATTGTAACGCAGTGGTGCAAAAAGGGACGATAAATTGCACGCTTGGAATGCGTCTAAAGACCTGCGCGCAATTTGTGGCGGAAGCGAACAGCTTGAGGGGCACGACGACCAATGGCACACAGCGATGCGGCAGAACCCACACGTCGCGATTTTCTATATATTGCAACAGGATCGGCAGCGGCTGTTGGCGCTGCTTTAACGCTTTGGCCGTTGATCGATCAAATGAACCCAGATGCCACAGTGCAAGCCTTGGCGTCCATAGAGGTTGATTTGAGCGCTATTGCAGAAGGCCAAGCCATCACGGTTAAATGGCGCGGTTCACCGGTTTTCATACGCCATCGCTCTGCAAAAGATATCGAGCAGGCTCGTGCGGTTAAACTGGAGGATCTTCCAGATACGTTGTCGCGCAACAAGAATGTGGACGCCTCGGCGGATGCCTCGGATAAAAATCGCGTCAAAGTTGAGAAATATCTGATCATGGTCGGTGTGTGCACCCATTTGGGCTGCATTCCCAAGGGCCAAAGGGTCGGCTCGACAAAGGGTGAATTCGGCGGCTGGTTCTGTCCGTGTCACGGGTCGCACTACGATACGGCAGGGCGCATTCGTAAAGGGCCCGCACCGCGCAATCTTGATGTGCCGGTCTATGAATTTCTGTCAGACACTAAAGTTAAAATCGGCTAGGGGGCAGCTATGAGCGGACATTCTACCTATCAGCCGAAAAGTGCAGGGGCTAAATGGCTTGAAGAGCGCCTGCCGATTTTAGGTTTGATGCATTCTTCTTTTGTGGTTTTTCCAAACCCGCGCAATCTCAATTATTGGTGGACGTTTGGTGGCATTTTGGCGTTCTGCTTAGGTGTGCAAATCATCACCGGCATTGTTCTGGCCATGCATTACACGCCGCATGTGGATTTTGCTTTTGAAAGCGTTGAACACATTATGCGCAACGTGAATTATGGCTGGCTGTTGCGCTATATCCATTCCAATGGAGCGGCCATGTTCTTTGTGGCTGTTTACATCCATATTTTCCGCGGGTTGTTTTACGGATCCTATAAAGCGCCGCGCGAAGTGTTGTGGATTTTGGGCATGGTGATTTATCTGTTGATGATGGCTACAGCCTTTATGGGGTACCTTCTGCCATGGGGTCAGATGAGCTTTTGGGGCGCTACCGTTATCACCAATTTCTTCAGCGCTATCCCCTTGGTGGGTGAGACGGTTGTTGAATGGCTGCGCGGTGGTTTTGCGGTCGATAATCCAACCCTTAACCGGTTCTACTCATTGCATTATCTGCTGCCGTTTATGATTGCCGGTGTTGTGATGTTGCATATTTGGAGCCTGCATGTTTCCGGCTCAAACAATCCGGCAGGCGTTGAGCCTAAAACACCGAAAGACACTTTGCCCTTCCATCCGTTCTTCACCATGAAAGATGGGTTTGCGGTGATTGTTTTTGCCATTTTGTTTGCTGTCGTTGTGTTTTACGCACCGAACTATCTGGGTGAAGCAGACAATTACATTAAAGCTGATCCGCTTGTGACCCCGGAGCATATTGTGCCTGAATGGTATTTCCTGCCGTTTTACGCAATCTTGCGTGCCATTCCCTCCAAACTGGGCGGCGTGCTTGCAATGTTTGGCTCCATAGCTGTGTTGTTCATCGTGCCCTGGCTTGATTGGTCACGGACTAAATCAGGTAACTATCGCCCCTGGTTCAAGCAGTTCTTCCTTATTTTCGTGCTGGTTTGCATTGGCCTTGGGTATTTGGGGGCCAAGCCTGCTGAAGGTTACTATTTATTAGCCTCGCAAATTTTAACGACGTATTACTTCGTGCATTTCCTTGTCATCCTGCCTGCGCTTTCCATATTTGAAAATGGAAGGCCGGTGCCGGAAAGCATTGAGGCCGCAATAGCCAAGAAGGTCAAAGGCAAGGCTGGTCTGTTTGCCTTGATCGCTGCGGGTGGTCTGGCTTTGATGTTGAGTGTCAGCGGCCCCGCCAAGGCTGCCGGTGATGGCCATGTGATAGAAAAGCAAAACTGGTCGTTTAAAGGCATTTTTGGCCATTATGATCGTGGTGCTCTTCAGCGTGGTTTTCTGGTTTACAAGGAAGTTTGTGCGTCGTGCCATTCCATGTCGTTGTTGTATATCCGCAATTTGGGTGAGCCGGGCAGCGCTGAATTTACCGAAGAACAGGTTAAGGCGATTGCCGCTGAGTTCACCGTTCAAGACGGGCCGAATGATGAGGGTGAGATGTTTGAGCGGCCAGGTGTGCCGTCTGATAAGTTCCCCGCACCATTTCCCAATGACAATGCGGCAAGGGCTGCCAATGGCGGGGCTTTTCCGCCGGACTTGTCCGTCATTGCCAAGGCGCGCAAGGCAGGGCCTGACTATCTTTACGCCCTGCTTGTCAGTTATGCGGAAGCCCCTAATGGGGTAACGCTGAATGAAGGCATGAGCTATAATACGGCGTTTCCGGGTAATCAGATTGCCATGCCAAATCCTTTGTCTGAGGATGCTGTTGAATATATCGACGGCACAAAGGCGAGCGTTGAAAATATGGCACGGGACGTAACACACTTCTTGATGTGGGCAGCAGAGCCCAAGCTTGAAGCGCGCAAGACCTTGGGCTTTCAGGTGATTATTTATCTGATCGTTCTGGCAGGCATGATGTTCTTTGTCACCAAGAGAGTTTGGTCCGGCATAGACCACTAAATCTGAACGTGTTTAAGGGGCCGTGCATCGATAAGCTGCGCGGCCCCTTGTGAATTAGAAACGGGCATGGCACTTTTTGGGGTCTGTTTGGCATTTTACATTGAAATTGAATAGGCAGGTTTTAGGTTGAGTAAATCCGTTCTTGGAATTATCGGCGGCAGCGGTGTTTATGACTTGCCGGAGCTTGAAGGCGCCCATTGGGAGGAGATTGCCTCGCCTTGGGGTGAGCCGTCAGATCAAGTGCGCATGGGGGAGATTGACGGACTGGACGTGGCGTTTTTGCCGCGCCATGGCCGGGGCCATAAAGTTCCGCCCAGCGAGATAAATTATCGCGCCAATATTGATGTGCTAAAAAGGGCAGGGGTGACGGACCTTGTCTCTGTATCAGCTTGTGGCTCGTTTCGTGAAGATTTGCCGCCGGGCATGTTCGTTATCGTTGACCAATTTATTGACCGCACGTTTGCACGCGACAAATCATTTTTCGGCAAGGGCTGCGTGGCGCATGTGCCGATGGCCGATCCGGTAAGTCCCTTGCTGGTTGAACGCGTTTATCAAGCAGCGCTCTCAGAAGATATTAAAGTGCATAAGGGCGGCACATATCTTGCCATGGAGGGGCCGCAATTTTCCACTCTGGCTGAATCAGAGCTGTACCGCCAATGGGGGTGCGATGTGATCGGCATGACCAATATGCCCGAGGCCAAGCTTGCGCGCGAGGCCGAGCTTTGTTACGCCTCAATTGCCATGGTGACAGATTTTGATTGCTGGCATCCTGATCATGGCGACGTTGATATTTCAGAGATTTTGCGCGTGATGGGTTCCAATACCAATTTGGCCGCCAGGCTTATTTTACAGCTGGCACGCACTTTCCCCAAAACCCATGAGCCTTGTCCTATCGGTAGTGATTGTGCGCTGGACTTTGCCATTATCACAGACCCGCAAGCGCGCGACCAGGATTTGCTCAAAAAACTTGATGCTGTCGCTGGCCGGGTTTTAACGCCCTAAGCCGTTAGATGCCTCTGTCATGGAAGAAAGGCCCACTGAACACAGCTGCAAAGATTGTTCCGATCACAATGATTATCGAGCCTAAAATGATGAGGGCCGGAATTGACGCAATAGCCAATTTTACTATGAACCAGACCATGGACCAGAATTTCATTCTAATATCTGTGATAATGATTTCCTGATTTTGCTCGCTCATTTTATTATCCTTCCGCGGGGTTATTGTTTTGCCTATAACAACTGAAACAGGGCCTGATCTAGTTTAACAGAAAAGCTAACAGGTGTAAGCGAGGGGATATATGATGCATCTTGAAACGTTGATCCGGACCATTCCCGATTATCCAAAACCAGGGATTATGTTTCGCGACATCACCACGCTGCTGGAACATCCGGAAGGCTTTAAAACCACGGTTGACCGGCTGGCGGACTATGGCAATAAACGCGAGGTTGATGTTGTCGCGGGCATTGAGGCGCGTGGGTTTATTCTTGGTGGCGCAGTGGCCTATCGTCTGGGCAAAGGGTTTGTTCCGATCCGCAAAAAAGGCAAGCTGCCCTGGCAAACCATCGGCCAGGCTTATGATCTTGAATATGGCACGGATGAAGTTGAGGTCCATGTTGATGCGGTCAAGCCGGGCCAAAAAGTGCTGCTGATTGATGATTTGATTGCGACCGGCGGCACAGCGCTTGCGGCCGCGCAACTGATCAAACGCTCCGGTGGGGTGTTGGAGCAGGCCTTGTTTATTGTCGAGCTGATTGAGTTGCAGGGGCGGCAGGACTTGGAGGAGATGGGTATAGAAGTCCATTCCCTAGTCCAATTCGACGGCGAGTGAAACGCTCTCTTTTGCCCGATTGCGTCGTTGAAGCGCCTTCTGCGGTCCTCATGAACAGGAAGTTCATTCCGGTCCTCGTAGGCGCTTCGCCTAGCACTCGAACAAAATAGAACGTTTTGTGTGGAACAGAACTTTTTCCAGATTGTTTAGCGGCATAGCTTGGGCGGGCCGGCCTTGTTTGCTGAAGAGCCGTAAATTATCTCGGCAATGCCTGCCCAATAGGCCGCTGCCTCGCACATCGGACACGGCCTGGAGGAGGCATAAAGCACGGCATTGCTTAAATCGCGATTATTAAGATGCCGGGCTGCATCCCGGATTGCGGCCATTTCCGCATGTGCTGTGGGGTCTTTGTCCAAAATCACCCGGCTCCATGACTGGCCGATGATTTTACCATCGCGCACCACCACCGCACCATAGCCCTGATCCCCAAGCTTTTCGGCTCGCCGGCGCATCTCAAAAGCGCGCGCGATAAAGGCTTTGTCACCTGGCTCTTTCGGTTGATGGATTTTGGATAGGTTTGTCTCTTGCGCGGCAAGGGCTAAGTTTGCATTAAGTGGTGCTGACACAAGCACGCCTGCGCTCAACCCGGTTAGAACCTCTCGCCGACGCAGCATTGATGTTTGGCCGATTTTGCTGATCATAGGCGTCTCCCAAAAGTTTTGGTGTGTTTCATCGTAAGCCGCAGTCCCACCGCCGTGCAACTGATCAAAACGCTCTCTTTTGCCCGATTGCGTCGTTGAAGCGCCTTCTGCGGTCCTCATGGACCTGAAGTCCATTCCGGTCCTCGAAAGTCCGCCTCCTAATATTCGAACAAAATTGAACGTTTTGAGGATGTCTACAAAGTGACATCCGAGGATTTATACGAACTAGATAAGAAAGTATAATTGTTTTGAGATCAAAAAATACTTGTTCTAAAGTTTATTGATGCGTGCAGAAAACTTCTCATGGTCCGGTAGTATTTATGTCGAAGTGCAAGGGCAGTCTTTCGATTTACATAACGACTACGACTTCCAGTCTTTCAATTACAAAACCACAAATAGATCTGTATCTCTAATTTGGGCCAGAGGAACGGGAGAACGGGTCGAAAAATCTCAGCCAAAAAGCATTTGTATTGAACTATTAGAAGTTGATTATCTAAAGTTACGACCTCGTGATCCTGAAATGCCCTTTACCGAAGATGATTGCCTTAGCAGCTTTGGATATGATTGTGATGCTGATTGGGCAGATGGACAATTTTGGTTCGAAGGAAAAGCCGAACCAGATTGGCGTTGGTCATTTGAATTCCAGTCAGGTGCAGAAATTATAGTCGGTGGTTCAACTGCGAAAGTTACTTTACACCCCTGAGATTTCTATTCTTGGGGTAATTGCCACCAAACCACTCTTAATTCGCGAAGCGGAAGTGCATGACGTCGCCGTCGGCGACGATGTATTCCTTGCCTTCAAGGCGCATTTTGCCGGCTTCTTTGGCCTGGGTCTCACCGCCCAGGGATACATATTCATCATATGAAATTGTTTCGGCGCGGATGAAGCCTGCTTCAAAATCTGTGTGGATGACAGCGGCGGCTTTTGGTGCCTTGGTGCCCGTGGGAATTGTCCAGGCGCGGACTTCCTTGGGGCCTGCGGTAAAGTAAGTGATCAGGCCTAATAAGTCATAGCCCGCGTGGATCAACCTGTTGAGGCCCGGTTCTTCAAGCCCCAGGGTGGAGAGATAATCGGCGCGTTCCTCTGCGGACAGTGCGGCAAGTTCCGCCTCAATGGCAGCAGAGATAATCACAACGCCAGCCCCTTCGGTCTTGGCGCGCACTTCGACTTGTTTGGAATACTCGTTACCTGTGGCGGCGGAGGCTTCGTCAACATTGCAAACATATAATATGGGTTTGGAGGTGAGCAGATTTAGCGCTTTGAATTCTTGTTTGTGGTCTTCTGCCACTTCTACCATGCGGGCCGGTTTGCCTTCGCGCAGCACGACTAGGGCTTTGTCTACAAGCTCGAGGGTAAGTTTGGCTTCTTTGTCATTGCCCTTGGCTTTTTTCTCTAACGCTGAGCGTCTGCTCTCGAGGCTTTCAAGGTCGGCCAGCATGAGTTCTGTTTCGATGATCTCGGCATCTTCGGCGGGGTTCACCCGGCCTTCCACGTGGGTTATGTCGTCATCATCAAAACATCGCAGCACATAGGCGATTGCATCGACCTCGCGTATATGGGCCAGGAACTGATTGCCAAGTCCTTCGCCCTTGGACGCGCCTTTCACCAAGCCAGCAATGTCCACAAAGGTCAATCTGGTCGGTACGATCTCCTTGGGGTCAACAAGAGTGGCTAATGCGTTGAGCCTTGGGTCGGGGACGGCAACTTCACCAACATTGGGCTCGATTGTGCAAAACGGATAATTTTCCGCTTGTGCGGCAGCCGTTTGGGTCAGCGCGTTAAACAGAGTTGATTTGCCGACGTTGGGCAAGCCAACAATGCCACATTTAAAGCCCATTTTTTTTATCCTGTTCCGGTTTTTTTGGTTTGGGTTTTGGCGGTTCGGGGTTTATTGCCAAATGCACGCGATTGATAAAGGTTGAGGGTTCGTGGGTTATGAGGGCTTCAATGTTTTGACCGATGGCGTCAATTAAATCATCAAGCCATTTGTGATCAGCCTTGGAGAAATCCTTCAACACATAGCCGTGCACTTTGTCTTTGTGGCCGGGATGACCGACGCCCAAACGGATGCGGTGGAAATCTGGCCCAATATGGCTCGCAATTGAGCGAATGCCATTATGACCCGCTGCCCCGCCGCCGGTTTTAAACCTGATTTTGCCGGGCTCAAGATCAATTTCATCATAGATGACATAGACATCCGATGGTGAGAGCTTGAAAAACCGCATGGCTTCGCTAATGGCCCGGCCGCTTTCATTCATGAAGGTCTGTGGTTTGAGCAAAAGCACTTTTTCATCTGCAATTGTGCCTTCTATAACCTCACAGGAAAAGCGCTTGCGGCCCGCCGGGAAACCCTGACGTCGCGCAATCTCATCCACCGCCATAAAACCAATATTATGGCGGTGGTGAGCATATTTGGCTCCAGGATTTCCTAGGCCTGCCAAAAGCAGCATGGGCTTTGTTCCATGTCAGGCTTGACCAAGACATTTGAGCTTGGAGGCCAAGCGTTAGTCTTTGTCAGCGTCGTCTGACGTTTCGGCAGCTTGTTCGCCTTCCACACCTTCCGCACCTTCTTCGCCTTCGGCTAGAGCAGCTTCAGCGGCTTCTGCTTCAGCAAGAGCAGCTTCCTCTTCTTCTTCAGCGGATAGCAGAGCTGCAGGGGCTGCGATTGTGGCAACCGTGAAGTCGCGATCAGTGATCGTCAATTCAATGTCTTCCGGCAGTGTGATGGCTGAAATATGGAGCGATTCGCCCAGCTCCAGGCCGGTCAGGTCAGCGTCAATTCCTTCTGGAATATTATCGGCCGGGCACAACATTTCAACTGTATAGCGCACAACGTTCAAAACGCCGCCTTGTTTCAGGCCAGGGCACTCTTCCTCGTTGAGGAAGTGTACCGGCACTTCAATGGTGATTTTAGCGCCTTCTCCCAAGCGCAAAAAGTCGACATGCATCGGAAAATCGCGCACTGGATCAAATTGAATATCACGAGGGATGGCACGTGTTTTGGTGCCGTCAACATCGACCATGAACAGGGTGCTCAAAAACGTGCCCGTGTTCACATGTTTGGTCAACTCGATGTAATCAAGCGATATGGGTTGCGGGGGTTGTTTGTCGCCATAAACAACCGCTGGTATGCGGCCTGCACGACGTATTGCCCGGGCGGCCCCCTTGCCTTTCCCTTCGCGCGCTTGCGCTTTTAATTCACTGGCTTCAGCCATCTTTGGTACTCCTAAAATCTTGTCTAAATTGTCCGCGCGGGCTGCCTCCAGGGGTGTTGGCCAGAGCGCTAGACATGGGGCTTATACAGCTAGAGGCGAATAAATACAATGGTTAGAGGAGGTGCCGTGTTTTTTAATCTTGTACCGGCAAACCGCTGGGCACGCGGTTGGGCACGAGATAACCTTGGTTGCGGCTGCGCGGATCGGTTAGCGCTTTTAAGAAGGCAATCAGATTTTGAACGTCGGAATTGCTTAGCTCGGTTTTTTTGAGCTCATTGGCTGCGCCTATTCTATCACGCAAGGCAGGGGTGGTTTGAACCCAGCTATCACGTAGTTGGAAATTTTCGAGTTTGGCTTTTTTAATGCGGCGCAGCTTAATGCTAGATCCTCTGCGGGTCTCAACCACAATGGCGTTCATTTTCGGCAGCGGATTTTGTGTTACATTATACGCCTTGAGCCATAAAACAGGGTCTGCGTGATGTCTAATCACAGCTTCCAACGAGTTGTAGGCACCGGCATGGCCCCATGGGCCGGTTATTTCAACATTGCGCAAAGAAGGCGTGCGGAATTTGAAGAGGTCTTCCTTTTTATGGGTCACCGCATAGCGGCCTTCATCTTCCACGCGTACTTTAAAACCAGTTTTTAGTTTATAGCCGTCATTTTTACCATGACCCTTACCAGGCCCGATCTGCGGCATGGCGATTGCGTAAAATTTTTGATCGGTTTGCAGTGGGCCGGTGTGGCATGAAGAGCAACCCGCGCGGCCATAAAACAGGTCCATGCCGCGTTTGGCCGCAGTTGTTAAAACATCGGCATTCTTGGTTCGAATGAATTTATCAAACGGGCTTTGATCTGCGCGAAAGGCATTTGCCTCAAAGGCTGCAATGGCGTTTGCGGCATGGACATAGGTGATGTCGCGTTTGTTTTGGATCTCGGGATAGACTGCTTTAAACAAATCGACATATTCGGGAATGGCTTGAAGCCGTTTGGCGATGATGTGCCAGCCGCGTCTTTGCCAACCCTTTTTTTCGCGCGCGCTGTTGTTGGCAATTTTATTTTCACCCTTTTGTCCGGCCATTTCGCGGTCTGACAAAACAGGAAACATGGCTTGCACGGCGAGCACGTTCTCAAGCCCGGTCGGCAGTTGTGCACCTGCAGGGGATATGAAACCGCTTTTGTATTTGCCTTGCTTGTCTCTCGTGACGCGACCATCGTGGAACATGGTGTGGATCGATTTGGCGCCTGCAAAATAGAGGTGTGGTGAGTTGCGCGGCACGCGGTCAAGCACCGGCTGTTTGTGATCAACCCGGCGTTTGGGGCCAAGTCCAATGCCGCCTTCGCCGATCGGCAAGGCCAATCCGTCGCCGGTGCCATGGGCTGGGTGGTGGCAGGTGGCGCACGCAATGTTTTTATTACCGCTCAATATTTTGTCGAAAAACAGCATTTGGCCAAGGTGCGTTTTTTTATCGGAAACAACACTTTCCTGGCGAAAATCGCTGTCTTGAAGAGGGGCCACTCCAGTGGGCAACATAGTTGTCATGCACCCCGCCATGGTGGCAGAGATTGCCATGAGCCCAAATAAAGTTTTTGCCTTGGTAAACATGCAGCCCCAAATAATCCGTAGTCGCCCTAAAAATGTTAACCTGTTATGGACGGTTATTCAACTCTCAGGTGCTGTGTGTTATGTGGGCGAACACATCATCGGCGTTGTTTTGAAATGTTAGTTTCGCTATCCCATTATTGTTTATGTATAATTTGGATATCAGGCTGAGATAAAACCTATTGATACGGCTCGGGGCGGATATGAAAAACTTTGTGCTCATTGTAAGTGGCATCCTTATTGCGGGCACCATTGCGACATATGCGCGATATAAAAGCTTTAATCCATGTGACTGGATGGAGCAGGACTTGGCCCAGCGATCGAACCTGCCTTTGATTGTTTTGCAGGGTCAAATCCGTGCCAATTTTCTGCTCAAAGGCATTACCACTCCAGGTCCTTACGAATGTATTGTTGAATGGTGGCATTTGCGGCAAACAGGCGTGATTGCCATTAATCCGCCGGGGGATAAGCTCAGGTGATAGTGCGTGAGCACTGCCTTGAAACCAGATGTTTTGTGGATCATGGAATGCCTGCTTTGTGCCATTAGCGGAAGTAGCCTTGAAACCACCAACTTTCACTTCTGGATATTCTCCTTAAGGCCTTTTTTTGCGTGTCCTTTTTTTTCGCGAAATTTGTTCGCACGGGTATTATTTGCATAGCCTTTTTGCGAGCAGGATTTCTTCGAACAGATTTTTTATGCGCCGACTTTATTCGCGCAGGCTTATTTTGCCATTTAAGAAATTCTTGGAACAACTGCGTGTTCTGCTTTTCTTGCCATTTAAGAAATTCTTGGAACAACTGCGTGTTCTGCTTCTCTACTAACACGGGGATCTGATTGTTTGTCGTGAGTGGTGGAATTGAAACAACCTCTTTAGGCCGCGGAGCGGCAGTGATAGCAGAATCCACTGTTGTAGCCAGACAAGCGCCCGATACACATTCATACCTTCTAAGGTCTAGATTTACTTTACCAAAACGCTCAGTTTCGAGCTTATAGGTATTACCATCAAAGCTGATGACTGTGCCGGTGATTGTCAGATCGCTGCCACGCAAGTGCATTGTTACTTCGGCAGCCGGCGCTGAATTGGGCGCTGCCGCGAGGACAGTTATGCCCGCACGTGCAAGAAAGATATATCGGAACATCTTGTGCTCTCCGAAACTCTATATCCAACCGCATCTAAATTTTTCTACCAGAACGTGGTCGAACCAGTATAGCAATAATAGAAGAAAGTAATAACAAATATCAACACGACCATCATTTATCTGAATTCCTCGAGAATTCAGAATTTGATATGGTAATTTTTGAACAGTGGACCCATTCTTATCATTTGAACTTTAACCTATTAATGAACCGTAGCCATTGACCGCTCTAAAACAGCTTAACTTCAATTATTATTTATTATTAAAATACATTAATTATGGCTATAAAATGACACGGTCCAGAGCAGGTACAGCTAAAAAGTTACTCTATTTCATATTTTATTTTTACGAAGACGGCCATTGGTGGGGTGGTCTGTATCTGGATTATAAGGGCGGCGGCCATACTCCGAGATATGAAACACTATATGCTTTTCTAGATGATGGTGAAGTTTGCCCTACTCCAAAACACTTTTAATATCCGCTTCGGGTCATTAGCGGACCTAAATCATAGGCGCATTTGGCGTCACCTTAACCCCCGTAAGCAGACATGAACGGGCCATAAGATATACCTCCGGCTCAAGTGCTATCACGGATATTGGCGTCGTTGGTTGGAATATGAATTTTTGTGGCTCAGTTGACCGGTCTTGCAAATGGGGGAGCGAAAATTCCTCAGAAACTTTCTCCATAGTCACTTGTTACAACCGGTATTGTCTTCTCCCTCAGGCATTTTAGTTCGGCAAAGAATTGCCGTATTTAATATTGCCCCCTTCGTCTTGGCCATGCTGAGATCAGCATTATTCAAATTTGCCTCACGCAGATTTGCTCCACCTAGATCTGCCCGGCTTAGATTTGCACCGCTCAGATTTGCATTGCGCAGATATGCCTCTTTCAGATTTACGCCGGTCAGATTTGCCTTGCTTAGATTTGCTCTACGAAGAAATGCCACATTCAGGTTTGCCCCGCTTAGATTTGCCCCGCTCAGGTTTGCTTTGCGAAGATATGCCTCGCTCATATTCGACCCAGCCAGATTTGCTCCGGCTAGATTCGTCCCGCGCAGAAATGCCGCGGTTAGATTGGTGCCCGCCAGATTTGCTCCGCTCAGATCTGCCTTTTCCAGATTCGTCTTTGCCAGATTTGCTTTATTCAGATTTGCCCCATGCAGAATTGTCTTGCGCAGATTAGCTTCGTTCAGATTTGTCCCCGACAGGTTTGCCCCACTCAGATTTAGCTTATTGAGATCTGCGCCACTGAGATCGCATGATTGACAAGAACCCGATGTTTTGAGTTTCTCCAGATGAGCCTTGTCGAACGCCAAAACCGGACTTGCGCTGAAAGCGAAAAGCAATAATGCGATCAATAAATTTTTCATGACTAATTCCCCGATAACTCATTTGCACATCCAGCATTCTACACATAAAAAAAGCGCCATCCAGCATCACGAGTTCATTTGAGCGTCTGATGTCCGCTTTGGGTCATTAGCAGACTTGAAACAGATTTTTAGATTATGAAAGAAATCGAGGTCTAATAAAACTGGCTGGGGACTGATTTGTTGCCGCCTTGCGGCCAATGATTTCGTTCATGAGCGGGGCGTTAAAAGCTCACGCGCATGCCTATTGTTCCGTAGTGAGCGCCGCCTTCTGAATCGCTGATCAAACCATAAGCCCCAGAGCGATGATGGAACCGGAACATCAATTGAAAATCACGGCGGTCGGGTAGAGCAAAAGTGATTTCAGGAGACAGGTAGTGCATCAAGTGACTGCCTTTGCCTTTACCAGATCTTTCTTTCTCCTGGTCGGAAATATTGGTGGCATAGTTCAGGCCGGTTGAAACCGCAATGGTCGTATAAATGAAATTGTTCCACGGAAATTTAGTATATCTCAGATATAGAGCCCCCCAGAATTCAGTTGCATCCTGATGCCCAAATCTTTGTGCAATACCAATTTCGGGTTCGAGGTGGAAAGCATCGAAAAACGAGAGTACGCGGCGGGACACCGCGGCCCCTACGATGTAGTCGTCATCATAGTTCCAGTTCCATGGCGCTATGAAGTCTTCCAGGAAAATTGAGGACATAGCGTTTTCGACGTAGAAACCGCCGTATACGCTCACCGCGCAATTGCCGTTGCAGGGTTCATCGATCGGATACCAGCGCCAATCGGAGGAGGCTAATACCTCAAGTGGGGACGCCACAATAGTAAGGAAGACGAGCGCGATAGCCGTTCTGCGCAATACTGCGCAACGCGCCGCAAAAAGCTTAAACGTTATGCACTGCCCCGTTGGCATCTGCCTCCCCGCTCCTTTGATCCGGCGTCGGATATATGCCACATGCTTGCTAATTTTGGAACTAATCTAGCAAGTTCAGAGCTGAAACGAAAGATCGGATTATGTTTTGACGTATTCTTGCGTACAAAAAAAGTCCATGAAGCTCTGATAAAGATCAAAAGTTGATCTAAAAACAGGTTTTCAGCTTTTTGAATTCGGAAGTGCTCTAATAAAACAAGCTGGAGACGGATTTTTCATCTGACGTGCGGCCGATGGCTTCGCCCATCAAGGGTGCTATGGTGACAACGCGGATGTTATCAGCCACGCGGATTGCTTCTGTTGCCTGAATTGAATCGGTAATAACCAGGTTTTTTAACGCAGAAGAAGAAATGCGCGCCACAGCCCCGCCGGATAAAACCCCATGGGTGATGTAGGCGGAAACATCGGTAGCCCCTTGGGCTAATAGGGCTTCGGCGGCATTGCACAGCGTGCCGCCTGAATCGACAATATCATCAACCAATATGCAGGAATGATCTTTTACGTCCCCGATGATGTTCATCACTTCAGATTCGCCCGCCTGTTCACGGCGTTTATCGACAATCGCCAAAGGCGCGTCAATCCGCTTGGCCAGACCGCGTGCGCGGACCACGCCGCCAACGTCAGGCGACACCACCATGGTGTTATTGTCTTTAAACTGCTCTTTGATGTCGCGGATCATCACCGGGGCTGCAAACAGATTATCTGTTGGGATATCGAAAAAGCCTTGAATTTGTCCGGCATGAAGGTCAAGTGTGAGTACGCGGTCAGCTCCGGCTCTGGTGATCAGATTGGCGACCAGCTTGGCTGAAATCGGGGTGCGAGGGCCCGGTTTGCGGTCTTGGCGGGCATAGCCAAAATATGGAATAACAGCCGTAACGCGCCGGGCCGAAGCCCTGCGCAAAGCATCAATAATGATCAATAATTCCATTAAATGGTCATTGGTTGGATAAGAGGTCGATTGTATTATAAAGACATCTTCGCCGCGGACGTTTTCTTCAACTTCAACAAAAACCTCCATATCGGCAAATCGCCGCACGACGCATTTTGACAATGGCTTGTTGAGATAAGCTGCGATCGCCTCCGCTAAAGCGCGATTGCTGTTTCCGGAAATGAGTTTCATTGCCTGCCCCTGTGTTCACAACGCCTTTGCTGCCCCTCTCGCTCTTGGGCGGGTTGTATCAAGGGGTTTGGGAGGTGTAAACGGAATTCGCCGCATATTGGCGATTCAGTTGGAAAACTTTCAAACTTTTATGCGTCGCATAACCCTATCCGAAAACCGGTTCCCACTTTTCGGGGTTATGCTTTTAATCCCGGGCCTGATTGAGCAATTTCACAATGCCGGGGATGGCTGCATTTGCCGCATGGCGGGCATTGCCGGCCCATGTGCCTGAGATCGAGCGCCGCGGGATATGGTTTTTCTGTATTACCGTGCCGATGCGGTCGCCTTTGGCGTCATGAACCTGCCAGGTGAGAGTGACAGATTGTTTGTTGCGAGCAGCAGCACCCATTTGCACGGTGCCTGAAACAAAAGGGGTATTTTGCTGCGGTAATTCGGTGATGGCATAGCCGGCTCTGCTGAGCTGTTGTTGCAAGGTCTGCATGAAAATGTGATTGGCCTCAGCACTGGCACCCCTTACCGGTTTCAAGGCGACCGTGGGTTTGTGGTTTTGTGGTTTGCTTATTGATGCTGTGTGTAAATTTGCCGTGGCGGGTCGGCGTGCCTGTTGTTGTGCCTTTGGGTCAATGATAATTGGTCGTCCAATTTTTAAGCTTGCGATGTGTGGCCTACGCACCGGTGCATTATGTGGCTTGGATGTGCCCGCTTGGTTTTGGGTCACCGGCACAGGAATCGTGCGGATAGGGGGTAAGGGTGTGCTGGGTGCCAATTCTGATGGTGCCGCCAAGCTTACTGTGTGTTGGGTTTTGTTTTTTGCGAACGGGCGGGTTTTGCCCGAGCAGCCTCCCAGTGCTGTTGTTCCAACGCAGATTATGAGCAGGCAAGCCAATCGCAAATATCTGGTGGGTGTAAGCAGAGTTGGCCGCATGGCAAGCTCTCCGGCAGGTTCTTTTGGAGTGTTCACAATGGGCACTAAAGGTTAATTTTTGGGAAGGCTTTTGGGAAGCTTGTGGTTTCAATCTTTATTGTTTGAGAAATTCTGCCGGGCCTAATGTTATGGCTGAAATCTGACGGCCGTAATCAGCTTGTTTTTGATGGGTTGTGCGTCGATAGCTGAAGAATTTCTGCTCGAATTCATAGGTGCAGGCGTCTATCACCTCGACGGATTTCAGCCCGGCCTGATTTAGAATATTTTCCAGGTACCCGGGCAGATTAAACATGAAGTGGCCTGTTCTTTGTGATGGTGTGAAATAGACGGCATTGTCTAGGGATTGAGCGAGAAAGGCTTGGCGCAATTCCGGGCCGACTTCATAGGCTGTGGCGGAAATGGTGGGGCCTATGGCTGCTGTAATCGTGCTGGGTGAGGCACCAAGTTCCGTCATGGCTGCTATAACCGCTTGAGCCACGCCGCCAAGGGCGCCTCGCCAACCGGCATGGGCCGCCCCAATAACGCCTGCTTGTTCGTCGCCAAATAATATGGGCGCGCAATCAGCCGTTAAAATGCCAAGAGCAATGCCGCTCTTATTTGTCACCATGCCATCAACTTTGGGGGCTGATTTGGCGTCCCACGGTTTGTCCACCGTTACAATGTCAGCCGAATGCACCTGGTAGGCTGTGATCAAATCCTCTGGGTTTAGTCCCAGAGCTGTTGCCACATGGGCGCGATTGTTCGATATGTCTTTTGCATCATCATCCGAGCCATAGCCGCAATTGAGTGAGGCATAAATGCCTTTGGAGATGCCGCCCTGGCGTGTGAAAAATCCGTGGCGAACATCCGGGATTTTTATGAGGTTATGGGCTTCAATCATGACCTATCACTTACTGTAAAAGGAGCCGGTGGTGCAAGCCCGGCACTTGTGAAGGCCAGGGCTTTAAATAATGTGCCCATTTGATCCGGTGCCGTCAGGCGCTGTTGGCTTTGAGCAATATCCCGGGCCTGGGCGCTGGTGGTGTTTTGGCTGAGGGCTGTTGCGCGTTCGTGTAGGCCCAGCCCAATAAGTAAATCACCTTGGCTGATGGGGCCATACGATGTCAGCTCTGCCTTATCAGCGCTTTGGACAAGTGCCGCGAAATCAACATGGGCAGTTAAGTCAGCAAGCCCTGGATGGACGAGCGGGTCGGCATATTTATGTTTTGCAACGGCTTGCAATGTGTCGCTCGTGCCGGAGATGCCATGACCATAGTCAATTATGAGGGCAGCACCAGGGGTTGTTTGGAAGCGCGTGCCGACAGCTTCAATCATCTCATGGGCCGCCGGGCAGATTTCAGCAATATCTCCCTCGCTGGCTTTTGGAAACAAAGCGGTGAGTAATGGATGTGTGTTTGGCGCATCGGCTATCTGAAATGTGAAATCGCCGCGCTCATCAAGCCCAATCAGGCGTTCATGCCATTGGTTGTTTTTGCGCTCGAATTGCCGGATGGGCAAGGCATCGAAAAACTCATTAGCGATGATGATTGAGGGGCCGGTTGGCACGTTCGCAAAATCCTTGTGCCAGTTGGGTGTGATGCCCGATGCTTTCAAGCTCTCTGCCTGTTTGGCTCTTAAGGGCTGGCTTGTTTCCACAAGATGCACGGACAGAGCATCGATAAATCCGGGCAGGGCGCGGGCTGCGCGAAGCGCATCAGACATCAGCGTGCCGCGGCCGGGGCCAAGCTCGATCAAATGCAGCTCTTGAGGTGAACCCATGGTTTGCCACACAGAGGCTGCCCAAAGTCCGATCAGTTCACCGAACATTTGGCTTATCTCCGGGCTCGTTGTGAAATCACCCGCAGTACCAATCGGATCACGTGCGGTGTAGACGCCATATTCGGGATGACCAAGGCACAGGCTCATATAGTGCTCAAGGGTGATGGGACCAGTGCGGGCAATTTCGTCAGCGATAATTTTGGCCAATGGTGACGAGGTTTGCGACATGGCGTCTTTATGATTGCTTAAAGCGCTTTTGGGCATTGACGATAAGGCTTATGCCCAGCAGCAGCATTGGCACAGATAGGATCATGCCCATGGTGATCCAGCCTGCGAAATATCCGATATGGGCATCTGGCATGCGGAAAAATTCAACCACAATTCGGGCAATGCCATAGCCGGCTACAAACGTGCCGGCCACAAAGCCGGGTTTTCTAAGAGCCCCTTTGTGGTGGATGAGGACATATAGAATGCAAAACAAAATGAGCCCCTCAAGCGCTGCTTCATATAGCTGGCTTGGGTGACGCGGCAGAGGGCCGCCGCCGGGAAACACCATGGCCCAGGGGACATCTGAGGGGCGGCCGAAAAGTTCCGCATTGATGAAATTGGCAATGCGGCCGAAGAACAGCCCGATGGTGACGGCAGCAGCTGACAGGTCCAATATTGACAGGGCTGAGATGTGATGTTTGCGGCAGAAGATAATGATTGCCAAAATGACGCCAAGGAAGCCGCCGTGAAATGACATGCCGCCGCGCCAGACAGCCAGAATTTCACCTGGGTTGCTGAAATAAAACGCAGGATTGTAAAACAGCACATAGCCAAGGCGGCCACCCAAAACCACGCCCAATGTGATCCATAACAGCAGATCATCGATCTGCAGCGGGGTTGCGGCAGGCTCGCCGTTCCACAATCTGGGGGTTGAGACCAGGCGCTTCATATAAAACCAGCCCAGCAGAAGGCCCATGATATAGGCCAGCGCATACCAGCGAATGGCAAAGGGGCCGATTTCAAGTAAAACCGGGTCAATTATGGGGAAGGGCAAGGCGAATGAAATCATGTTTTGTGCCTGTGTTTCAACATTGGCGCACTCTGAGTGGCACGCTGTGGCCTGTCAAGGTCATTAAGCACGCTGCCAGATTAGCGGTTTAAAAGCTTGAAAATATAATGGCTTATACCCATTATAGAGTTCTCTTTAACAGTCAAAATCTCGTGTGCATATGACCCAGACATCCAACCGTATTTTCGATGAAGTCGCCAAGCTCTTGACCAATGCAGCAGGGGCTGCAGGCTCTGTACGCGAGGAAGTTGATCAATTGTTCCGTGCCCAAGCCGAGCGGATTTTAAATGATCTGGATGTGGTGCAGCGCGAGGAATATGAAGCCGTGCGTGAAATGGCTGTTAAAGCGCGCCAGGAAAACGAGGCGCTTGCCAAACGCATAGACGCTTTGGAAGCAGCCCTTGCCAAAAAAACACCGGCAAAACGCAAGCCAGCCAAACCCCGCAAAACATAAGCGCTTTTTAGCTCACACAGGCTTGTGATGTTTACCTTGTGGACAGGCCAAGTGAGGTCTTGCGCTTTATGTGTGCCTCAGTCACCTTGAGCTTATTGCTTGAGGGTGATTCGTGTTTAAGAATCTGAGACTTAAGCAAAACACTTAATATAAGCACGGTTTGCGAACTAGGGGATATTCATGGTTTCGGCGCTTCTTAAACAAGACCATCGGGTCAATCCTCTGGATTTGATTGAAACACTTGCCAGCCAGCGCAATTGGCCGTTTGAGCGGGAGGTTGACGATGAGCTCTCCATTGTCGTTGCGGGCAAGTGGGCTGATTATCACATCTCTTTAAATTGGGACGATCATCTGGAAGGCTTGCATGTGGTCTCAGCCTTTGACTTTAAAGTGCCGCCCATGCGCCGCGATGAAGTAACCAAGCTGATGGCGATGATCAACGAGCAAATGTGGGCCGGTCATTTTGACCTTTGGGCACAAGAAGGCATGTTGATGTGCCGGGCATGTTTGTTCTTGTCTGGCGGGGCAGAGGCCAACCGGCAACAGTGCGAAGCTTTGCTGCAAGTGTCGCTTGAAGCTTGCGAGCGCTATTTTCCAGCCTTTCAATTTACCATTTGGGCAGGTAAAACTGCTGCAGAAGCCCTTGAGGCGTCCTTATTGGAAACAGCTGGCGAGGCGTAATGGTCAAATCAGGCCAAAATCTGGTTTTGGTCGGTGTAGGTAAAATGGGAGCAGCCATGCTCTCTGGCTGGCTTGATCAAAACATAGACGTTCAAAAATTTTATATTCTCGATCCGCTAATGCCTGAGCCGGTGCAGGCGTTAGCTGAGCGCGATGATCTTGTGCTTAATCCGGCTTTGTCAGACATCGAGAATGTCGGCACTGTCGTGCTGGCGGTTAAACCACAAGTGATGGCGGATGTTGCTCAAGAGATTGTGGAACTTGGTGCGCATAAGCCGGTGTTTGTCTCCATTGCTGCGGGATGCACTATTGCCTCATTTGAAAACGTGTTTGGGAGTGATGCCGCCATTGTGCGCGCCATGCCGAATACACCGGCGGCCATTGGGCGGGGCATGACAGTGGCGTGCGCCAATCATGGTGTTGGACAAGAGCAGAAAGCCTTTGTTACGCAATTGTTGGAAGCGGTCGGCAAAGTGGCCTGGGTTGAAGACGAAGGCCTGCTTGATCCGGTGACCGCTGTTTCAGGATCTGGTCCGGCGTACGTGTTTTTGCTGGCAGAATGTATGGCACAAGCTGGTGTGGCCGCAGGCCTGCCGCCAGAACTGGCCGAGCAATTGGCGCGCGAGACCGTATCAGGCGCCGGTGAATTGCTGGCGCAATCAGATGAGGCTGCAGGGCAATTGCGCGAAAATGTTACCTCGCCGGGTGGTACAACAGCGGCTGCTTTGGAAATCTTGCGCGGACCAGATGGTTTGGCAGAGCTTATGACAAAAGCGGTTGAGGCTGCCACAAAACGGTCTCGTGATTTGGCTGGTTAATTCTCGATTATGAACTGACGGCGGGCTTTTGGTAAGGTGCGTGTTATTATTCGTCTACAATCAATCCCTTATCGCAATTGGTTAAATTTTTGAGTTTGCCGGACGTATAAGCAAGCACGTGTTATTGGTCAGTTAATTTTTTCCACGTTTTGTCCTGTGTATAGGCATACATCGAGCGTCCAATGTTTGTGGTTTCAGGCCCGAGATCTTTTTCATAAACCACACCGTTTTGATTTACGACAAAAGTCATTATGCCGGAAATGCCATAATCAGCTGGAAAGGCAATCATTGAAAAACCAGCAATCATGTTACCGTTAATAACATAATCATAACGACCGCCGGGTGCATCTTCAGTCTGCCTGGTGAGAATTTTGAAATAATATCCCTTAAACGGGTCGCCCGGACTACGGTCTTCAAGATAGTCACTCTCCTCGGCGACCAATGGTCCAAACGGGCTCACTTCCTCGCCTGCCTTGGCCTCCCAATACAAACCATCCTGCTTACCTTCGGAGCTCTTAATTTTTTGAGCGTATTCGTAAACACCATCATTATCCCGGTCACGGCTGGCAAATTGTTTCTGTGCTCCAACATAGGCGTTCAGAACCTCTATCGCGGACAATTCATTTTTGCCGATGCGACGATTAATAATTTCCTCAACGCCTTCAGGGGTGTTAAAGCGCCACCCCTTGGCCTGCTTGATCAAGGGAATTGGCATTGGCCATGCTTCGCGACCAATAACCAAAACACGTGTTTTCTCGTCATCTTTGCGCACGTAGAGGATTTCCTTGGCGGCCTCATAGACTTTCTTGCGGTTGGCAGTTGCGGCTACCAAGTCCGTTGGGGAAATAACATCCCTGAATTCTTTGCCGAAAATTTCGACCAAGCGTTCTTCGTCATTGTTCTTGAGGGCTTGAAGCAGACTATCCACGGCTTGTTTTGCCGAGGCAAAAACTTTCGATGTTAGTGCCGGTGATTTGGCTGGAGTAGTCTGTCCTTGGGCAGAACTCGGGCTCGGATATGGCATTAACAGGACGATGCCCAAAATGATGCAGGCGTTGCTAAACCGGTTTGTTATAGCTGAAATTGATTTTCCCATCACACACGATCCCATCTTCACGAATTGATCCAAAAACTGTCTCTTGCGACTGTTTTGTTTAGTTTACCTGCGCCGACCCCCGCCTCTGCGGCCACCTCTGCCACCTCTGCCAGAGCCACGACTGCGCTGCGAGCTTGACCGGCTGGATCTCCCGCGATTGCTATGGCTGCGCTGACGGCTGCCGCGCCCATAACCCTGGAATGCGCTTCGATTATTGCGGGCCCGGCTGGGTCGCTGTGCCGGCCGTGAGCTAGGGCGTTTTGCAGGTCTTGAACTAGGCCTTTGTGCCGGCCGCGAGCTGGGGCGTTTTGCGGGTCTTGAACCAGGCCTTTGACCAGGCCGTGAGCCAGGGCGTTGTCCGGGTCTCGCACCAGGCCGTCCAGCACCAGGCCGTCCAGCACCAGGTCGTCCAACACCAGGTCGTCCAACACCAGGTCGTCCAGCACCAGGCCTCCCCGCACCAGGTCGTCCTGGCCGATGACCTGCCGGCGGTCTCCAGTTTCCGGGTGGTCGCCCGGGCCGGTTGACGTTGATGTTATAGGAGTTTTTGTAACCGTATCGTCCCCAACCCAGGCCATAGGAAACCGCTGCGCCGACAAACATGCCAGTCCAAAATGCAGCCGCAGGTGCCGTATAAACCGGATAGGGGGCTGAGTAGTAATAAGGCACCGGCACCGGCTGGCTTACCACGACGACGGCTGGATCATACTGTGGAACATAGATGACTTCCGGGTTCGAGGATTTGATGATAATCGTCTGGTCCTTAACTTCGACAACTTGTTGTTTGTCGGTCTTCAGATTGCCCGCGGCTTGAACGCGGCTTCGGAATTGTTGCACCGCTTCAAGCACATCGCTTTGTTGAGCCGCAACTGCCTCGCCCAGCTTCCAGGTCCAGTCGAGATCATCGTTCATCAATTTGATAACCTCGGGATAGTTGAGGAGGCCGATAACACTGGTATCCCAATCCTTGCGCGGCTTTAGCTTTGGATCTTTTTTCAGGCGTTCCAGAAATCTAGCTGCCTGGACAATCTGTATAGGGTAAGTCGAGGCTGGCAAAACTATGCCAATCAATTCGTCCGAGTAGAGCGCGATGGGACCAACCAGTTTATCCAAGTCTTCAGCAGACAATTTTGCTGGTTCTTGTGTCGAAGCAGCCGTAGCCGCAGGAGCCTGGGCCTTTGCATTGATAAGTCCCAATCCGGCGATAATTATCCAAGCGAGGAGAAAAGCAAATAATCTAGGCATGATCTGAACCCCAACAATCCTAAAACGAACATCTAGTAATTAAGCATTGAATCTTTGTAATTCACAACTGTTAAAATTGACAGGTTATGACCGGGTTTTTGATAAGGCGTGTTTTATTGTCTGCTCTTACGACCAAGGCGGTAGCAGCTGCCACAAAACGGTCGTGTGACTTTGCAGATCACGCGTCTTGCTTAAATACGAGCTTTCATTAATTGAGATAAATGTGATTTTCTGTTTTTGAGGAAAATTTCCAATCTATCCGGATAGCCCTCAGGGGGTGCTGTCATGACAGAAGGTCTGTTTGCCAAAGCATCCCGCCATGTCAGAACCTTCTCCAGATCTGTCATAATGTTGAGCACGGCTATTTTATCGATCACGTCAAAATACCTGAAAATTGTGCCCCAAACACCGTCAACCATGTGGAATTGATCGCCGTCAAAAAAGGGACCCTTAATCTCCGGTTCAATCCGCTCTAGTTTTTCTCTCAAGGCTTGGGTTTTCTGATCAAAACTTGCTGCATCTGGTGCATTGTAAAGTCCGCCGATAACGTTGAGTGTTTCTGAGCCAAACTCAATCCACGAGCGATGCCTTGCTTTTGCCAAAGGATCTGTCGGATGGAGTGAGCCTGGCGTTACCTCGTCTAGATATTCGGCAATGACCTGGCTTTCAAACAGCGTTGCTTCATTTGTCTGCAATAAGGGTACCCGTCCAAGAGGAGATATGTCTTTGAACCAGTCGGGTTTATTTGCCAAGTCAATATAGGTGCGTTCATGAAGAATGTTTTTCTCTGACAACACAATGACGGCACGTTGAACATATGGGCATAGATGATGGCTGATGAGGTGAAGTTCGGACATTTTAACTCTCCTATTCGTATATATGCAATTGCATGTATATATTAAAGAGCGCTTGAATGTCAATGCAATTGCATATATATATTTGTCATGACCAAACCATCACAAATCACATTGCAGGCCTGGGCGCGGCTTATGCGGGCACATCAGGCAGCTCTCAGCGGCGTTGAAAAGGCGTTGAAGGATCATAATTACCCACAGCTTGTTTGGTATGACGTTCTGCTTGAGCTGGAGCGGGCGGGGGACAATGGGTTGCGCCCGTTTGAGTTGGAACGCGAGATGTTGTTGCCGCAATATGGTATATCGCGGCTTATTGAGCGGATTGAAAAGGCTGGATACCTTAAGCGTGAGGCTTGCGAAGATGATGGGCGCGGCCAGCGTTTGAGGATTACCAAACAAGGCAAGGCGCTTCGCAAGCAAATGTGGCCGGCTTACGGAAGGGCCGTTGAAGAGGCTATCGGCGTGAGCCTCTCAGAAGAACAAACACTTAAACTTTCTGAGCTTTTGGAAAAACTGATATAGGCTTTTAACGGCTCTGTTGCTGGTTATTTTTCGTTTGCCATATCAGGCCGGGTGCCTACCCATGGCTCGTAGCCTTGATAGTATTTTTCTATGCGCGCGTAAGCTGCTTTGGAAAGACGCACGCCTTCCATGTTGACCGAAGTGACCCCCTCCAAGGGCATTAATTTTTGCCGCACACCAAGAGCATAGGTCATGGATTTGAGCGAGCAGCCACGACAGGCGCCCTGAAATTCAAGCTGCACTTCTCCCTCAGGTGTCACGTCGATAAACATTATGCCACCGCCATGAAGTTTCAGGAGAGGGCGTATTTGCGTATTAAGCGTTTGCTCAATTGATTGGCGAAGGTTTGCCAGCTCATTATCGCCCAACAGCATTTTTAAAACCCTTCATGCGGATCACTGGGCTAGCCAGTCAGGCCAAGCTCTATTTTCTTCTGCTTGATATCTATGTTGAAGAGGTTGGCCTGATTTTCTCCCAGAATTTTTCTTTTATCGGCGTCTGTAATTTCGGGGAAACCATAGCGGTCCTGCAACTCTTCATCGATCTCCATGTCCCAAAACCAGTCGATGACGGGTTGCGGGTTGCCAAGCAAGGGGCATTCGGATCCCCATAGGATCCGGTTTGCGCCAACATCGCGCAAGATGCGTCCAAGATACATCTTGAATTCCCACGGCGCTATCATCGGCAGATGCATAGTGCCGGATAAAACAAGGTGCACATTTTCAAAACGGGCGGCGATAAAAACCATCTCTTCGAAATAGGGCAGGGCCAGATGATGGACACCGAAGATCATATCCGGGAAATCCATGGCGGCCTGCTGGATATCGAGCGGTGATAGGTCCTCAAGCCGGGCGCGGGAAATCGGAAAGCCTTTATGAAACTGCACGACTTTGATGCCCAGTTCGCGTGCCTTTTCATACATTGGGTAGGCTATTTTGGGATCGTCACATCGCCAGGATTTGCCATCGAGATGGGCATTGTAGAATTTAAATGATTTAGCGCCCATTTCCTTTACCTGGCGCTCCATCTCTTCAAGGGCCGCCTGGAGGCTGGGATAGCTTGGATCGACCGCGCCGCAAAACAGGGTGCGTTCGGGAAAGGCTTTGGCAAATTCATATTGCGCCTGAACGGGAGCAAATCCATCATTGTAAACGTCATAAAGCGGCACGGCCTGGGCCATGCACATGTCGGTCGAGGAATCCTCATAAAGATATTTGCCAAGATCTTGGGCCGTCCATTGGCGCGCAAAATCTCCAAAGGCATCGGTAAAGCCGTAAGCTGCATCCTGACCTTTGGGGCGGCGCGAAGCGCCTATGCGCAGATGCCAATGGCGATCAAGATGGGCGTCACTTCTTTTAAGGTTTTCGTCGGACAGGTCATACATATGAACCGCATTGTCAAATACGAAAACATCTCCATTCAGCATATGGTTTTCTCCCTTTGGGTAAGATTATGTGGCAAAATAAAAAGCTTATGTCAAAGAGGAGTTTGTTATGGCTGCTAAAAAACGCGATCCGCGCCAAATTATTATTGAGGCCTGTTTGAAGCTTGCCGCTGATCAGCGGTGGCGGGATATCTCCTTGAGCGGAATTGCCGCTGAGGCCGGTGTGAGCTTGGGTGAACTCAGCCGTCATTTTGCGACCAAGACCAGCATTGTTGCGGGCTTTATGGCTGAGATAGATGCGCGTTTGCTGGATGGTCTTGGCAAGCTTTCCAAGGACGATACGCCACGTGACAGATTGTTCGATGTCTTGATGCAGCGGTTTGATTTACTCGCCCCCCATAAACCAGCGCTTAAGAATATCACCTCAGGCGTCAGGCGCGATCCTGCCGCTATGGCGCGGTTGGTTTGTCCGGCCATGCGTACTCAGCATTTGATATTGGCCGGGGCGGGCGTGTCTGCCAATGGGGTTTCGGGTGTGGTTAAACATGTCGGTCTTGCGGGTGTTTATAGTTCTGTGTTTCGCACATGGTTGCATGATGATGATCCGGGAATGGCTAAAACAATGGCTGCACTGGACAGAGCTTTACGGCGCGGGGAGGCCTTGCTTGCGCGTGTTGAGCTGCCATTGATGCTGGGCCAGGCGGTGTGTGATTTTGCGCGCGGTTGGCGTAAGGCGCGGGATAAGAAACCTGTCGTGGATGACATTATGGAACCAGGGCCGGATGATCCAAATCTCAAGGGGGCAACATGACGGGGTCTGCCGCTTCGTCGATCACATTTGATCAGTTTTTAGAGGTTGATATCCGCGTTGGCACAATCGTGGCCGTGCATGATTTTCCCCAAGCGCGCAAGCCGGCGTATCTGCTTGAAATCGATTTTGGGTCTGAGATCGGGCTCAAGAAAAGTTCGGCCCAGATCACGCGGCATTATACGCCTGATACACTCATGGAGCGGCAAGTGGCCGCTGTCGTGAATTTCCCGCCTCGGCAAATCGGGCCGCATATGTCTGAAGTGTTGACGTTGGGTTTTCCCGATGAAGATGGCGAGGTGGTGCTGTTTGCACCTGATTTGCACGTGTCCAATGGGGTCAAGCTGTTTTAAACCGGAACTCTTATTTCGGCTTTAAGCCCACCCATTTGGCTTGTTCCTAACTCAATATCGCCACCATGGCTTTGTACAATATCGCGCGCAATGGCCAAGCCTAGTCCCGTGCCGCCCATGTCTTGATTGCGGGCGTCATCGAGCCGGAAGAAAGGACGAAACACATCTTCACGGGCTTCTTCGGGAATGCCTGGTCCATCATCTTCAATGCTAATGCGCAAATAGTCTCCTTGGCGTTGGGCTTTGAGCGTTATATTGTCGGCATAGCGGCAGGCATTAGATACAAGATTGGCAAGTGCGCGCTTAAGCGCTTTTGGTTTAACTGGGATTTTTATGCTGTTGGTGATTTCAAGATCAACTTGTTTGCCAGTAACCAGCGCTTCCTGGCGAATGCCTTCTAATATAGTGCTTACATCTGTTTTGATCGTCGCCTCGCCGCCATCGCCGCGCACAAAGGCCATGTAATCTTCCAGCATGTGCTGCATTTCATCAACATCGCGCTCAAGGTCAGCGATCTCATCAGATTTACCAAGCATGGCGAGTTGCAATTTAAAGCGCGTCAATATGGTGCGCAGATCATGACTGACACCGGCCAGCATGGCGGTGCGCTGTTCGAAATGGCGCTTGATGCGCTGGCGCATATTAATGACGGCTTCAGCCGCATGTTTGATTTCCAGCGCTCCACGGGGGTGAAAATCCGGCACGTCACGCCCCTTGCCAAAGCTCTGGGCTGCCTCGGCCAATTGCAAAATTGGCCTGATCTGATTGCGCAGGAAAATGATGGCAACACCAAGCAAGACAAATGCCGAGCCAATCATCCATAAAATAAATATATGGGAGTTTGAAGCATATGTACGGCTGCGCTTTGTAACGAACCGGAACACCGCATCATTTACTTTAATCCGAATGTCGACATATTTCGACTGACCGAATGTGTCGATCCAAAATGGCCGGCCGATCCGTTTTTGAATCTGTTTGCTCAAGGTATTGTCGAGCAAGGAGAAAAAATATTCAGGTTGTTCTTTCGGCAGCACTTCGCCCTTGGTTATGGAAAGCGCTATGTCGAGATGCTGATCTACCATGCGGATCAAATGCTCGGAATTTTGCTGTTGCGGATAGGTCTCGTAGGTATCGATGATCATGGCAATGTCTTGGGTTACCGCGCGCGACAGGCGCTTGGTGACGGTTTCCCAATGGCGCTCCATGAACGTAAAGGCAATGATTGCCTGGAGTAAAACAACGGGCGTTACAATGATGATCAGCGAACGGGAATAAAGTCCTTCGGGAAGATGGCGTTCTAAAAACCGGTTGAACCGATGACGGTATGTCATTGGATCAGAGGCCGAAGTTTCCTGCTGTGTCGCTGTTGTCATCGGTCAATCCGTATAGAGGATGTAGCCCGCCCCGCGGACAGTTTGTAAATAAACTGGATTTGCGGGGTCAGTTTCGATCTTACGCCGCAGCCGGTTGATTTGCACGTCAACCGAGCGTGTATTGCCGTCTGAGCCATGTTGAGCCAGGTCATCGCGGCTAAGTGCCTTGCCGTGGTTGGCTGCGAATATGCGCAATAAATCGCGTTCGCGCGATGTCAGCCGCACGTTTATATCTGAGCGTTTCAATTCTCCGCGTTTGATGTTGAACCGGCATTCGCCAATCACGAGTTCTTCGGGTTCTTTAATGTTGGCCGGTTGGTCGCGATGTTTGAGAATATTGGTAATGCGTAACAGCAATTCGCGTGGTTCAAACGGCTTGGGCAGATAGTCATCCACGCCCACTTCAAGACCCGAAATTCGGTCTTCGGGCTCAGACAGGGCGGTGAGCATTAAAATTGGAACGTCGGAGTTTTCGCGCAGCGTCGTGGTAAATTCCATGCCGGTTTCACCCGGCATCATCACATCCAAAACAATCAGGTCGTAGGTCAGCCCATTCATGCGCAAACGGGCGTCAGCTGCTGTGCCGGCGGTCGATACACGAAATCCGTTATCGCTTAAAAATGAGTGCAGCAACTCGCGGATGCGCCGATCATCATCGACCACAAGAATATGTGGGGCGTTATCATCAAGAGGGCTTGTTGTGCCGGATTTTGACATATCACTCATTGCCTATATGACAGACATTTTTTGATTATTTTTTGCCTGTGTTGCTTTTTGTTAGTGTGCGCACATTGTCCTGATCGGATTCATTGATCAAATTATACAATATTTCACGGTAAAAGTTCTCAGAATCCGGACCTAATTTATCTAATGCTTTCATAATGCGCTCAAGTTGGGGCGCAATCAGGGCTCGGGCAAGCTCTTCGCCTTTGTCTGTTAAGTATAACCTGCGCTCGCGCCGGTCGGTTGAACCGGTGCGCTGGAAGACAAATTCCTGCTCGACCAATTGTCTTAGCACACGTCCCAGACTTTGTTTGGTGATGCGTAAAATATCAAGCAGTGATGCCACCCGTATGCCTGGGTTGCGAGCCACAAAATGGATCACCCGGTGGTGAGCCCTGCCAAAGCCGTAGGTTTCAAGAATTTCATCCGGATCAGATATGAAGTCGCGATAGGCGAAAAATAACAACTCTATTAGCTCAATCAGAGTGTTTTCGTTATATCCCATCGGCAAGGTTTGACCGCTAATGGGGCTGCCTGCCTTGGTGTCTGATAGATTTATGTCAGTCATGTTGACTTATTTTAACCGGATTGTTACTGGTGGTCGAGTATTTGATTGATAAATTATATTTTCTGCGATCCGTATCAGTACAAAGTTGTATATGGATAGCTTGAAAATTACGTCAGATGAGCCGTTAGGCATGGAGAGTTAAATGGCTGGACTTCCGTTTGATCAGCGCGATGGTGTGATTTGGTATAATGGCGAAATGGTGCCGTGGGCTGAGGCCAATCTGCATGTCTTGTCACATGCTTTGCACTATGCCAGCAGCGTATTTGAAGGCGAACGTGTTTATGGTGGTGAGATTTTTAAGCTTACCGAACACACTGAACGGTTGCATGCTTCTGCCAAAATGCTTGATTTTGAAATTCCTTATTCGGTCGAAGAAATCGATCAGGCGTGTCGAGATACGGTTGCAGCCCAGGGCTTGATGGATGCCTACGTGCGGCCTGTCGCGTGGCGCGGATCTGAGATGATGGGTGTTTCAGCCCAGGACACCAAGATCAATCTGGCGATTGCCGTGTGGGAATGGCCGTCATATTTCAATCCGGAAGAACGGCTTAAGGGCATTAGGCTTGATATGGCTGAATATCGCCGCCCTGATCCCGCCACGGCACCATGCAAAAGCAAGGCAGCTGGTCTTTACATGATTTGCACGCTTTCCAAGCATGCCGCCGAGCGCAAAGGATATGCGGATGCTCTGATGCTTGATTGGCGTGGTCAGGTTGCCGAAGCCACGGGTGCCAATATCTTTTTTGTACAGGATGGTGAATTGCACACGCCAACGCCCGATTGCATGCTGGATGGCATCACCCGGCAAACGGTGATCGATTTGGCGAAAGACCGCCAGATCAAGCTTAACGTGCGCGCCATCATGCCCAATGAGATGGACGGTTTTGAGCAATGTTTCCTGACCGGTACGGCAGCTGAGGTAACCCCAGTATCAGAGATCGGGCCCTATAATTTTGAGGTTGGCGAGATCACCAAAACCCTCATGAATGATTATATGGCGCTTGTGCAACCGGTTGATAAAGACACAGCGGCTGCTGGCTGAGTGCGAGGGTGGTCCATTTTGGGCTGCATCGCATGCAGATATCTTTTTAAACAATCCTTTACCTGCAGATTGTAGTCTTGCGCGCAATGCACGGTTTGAGTGCAATTGTAAGGAACCAGTCCATGCCAGTAGATATGCGTTTATTGCGGTTTCGTTTGGAAGAGGCCATGATAATTCTGCGGCGTTTGGGCCCAAACCTTGGGATAAGAGTTCCAAGAGGCAAGGTCACTTCCTGTCGCGCAGGTGAGGACAAAAATAGCCGCAATGTCATTTTTGGCTTTGATGATAATGAGGGAACACTCACTCTTTCCAAAAACGACTTGATGTCGTGTCTGATTTCTTATTGCCAATTACATGGCGTGCCTTTGCCACGCTCAGGTGGTAAATCCATTGTCCTCAAGCCTGATTGCGTTGAGCTCAGAATAATCCTCAAAAACCTGGCCAAAGTTTGAGCTTGTCGAAGGCTCAAGCTGTTATCCTCAAAACAGAATTTTGGTAAGCCAATCGGGTCTGGTTTTATCAAACATTATCAAGGCAATGAGTGCGCCGATCAGGGAAATATTTTTGGCGGCTAGTTGAATGGCGAGCGGGCTGAGGCCATGTTCGGTGCGCCCCCATGTATAGGTATATTTGAACACGGCAATGATGAAAGCGATCCAGCCTAGTGCTGCAAGCCAGGTATAGAAGTCGAATATCACCATCACGGAGCCGACCAGTTCTACGCAAAGAACGAAATGCAGGGTGTGGGGCAGTAAGGGAACGTTGTCTTTGTGCCAATTGGTCAGCACGATTTTGTAATTCATGGTTTTTTGAATGAACGCCACGATCCATGTGACGCACAGCAAAATCCTGATCAGCAAATAAATGTTTTCGTTCAACTCGGGCATTTATGCGTCCCTTCTTGTTTGCATTTTGTGATAGATGGGGCCAATTGTTATTGGTTTAGTGCAGCTTTGGGCCTTTGAGGAATTTGGCACGGTCGCCGGAATTAATGACCATGTCAAACGTGTCACCGTCGCGCCAGATTTTGAGAGGCACTTCAACACCGGCATCGCCGAGCGACCAGATTTTGCGGAAAAAATTAGCTAAATCATCCACCTCAGTGCCGGCAACCGCCAGCACCAGATCACCTGCTTGCAGCTCTGCGCGGTGGGCCGGGCTGTTGGTAGAAGTGCCCATAATAACAATTTTGTCGTCTAACTGACTTGCGAAAAAGCCAAGCCATGGCCGTGGCGCACGATTGGGTTTGCCCAAGGTGAGCATGTCATCCAAAATGGGCTTTAACGGATCAATCGGAATGATCATATTGAGCGGCTGGGGATTGGTTTCTTGTTCGCCATCAAGCTGCAGAGAGCCGATGCCAAGCAGTTCGCCTTGAGCGCCGATCATTGCCGTGCCGCCCCAATGGGGGTGGGCAGGGCTTGTGAAAAAGGCCTGATCGAGCACATATTCCCAATAGCCGGCAAATTCCTGAATGCCAACGACATGGGCTGCTAGCGAGCGCTCAACCCCACCGGCGGCACCGATGACGACGCGGTTGCCAAGTTCGACCTGGCTTGACTGGCCAAGCGGCAATGTCGGTAGATCAAGTTTTTCCAGCGCTTGCACCAGTGCGAACCCGGTTGCCTGATCAAAGCCCACCATATGACCCGGCACGGTGCGACCGTCGCTTAAGGTGAGCCAAATTTCCTCAGCCTCGGTGATGAGATAGCCGATGGTCAATATCAGCCCGTCCTTGCGGATTATAACGCCATTGCCAAGCCGCTCTGTGCCCAACGTCTCTGCTGTAAAAGCGTCAGAGGGAATGGTCGCCCTCAAACCCACAATTGCTGCCAGGCTGGCCTTCAGGTCGAACGAATAATCTTCAAACCTTGGTTGAACAGCGGGGGGCACGTGCCAATCATCGGATAGTTGCATATTGAGTACTCATTTTTATTGTGACCTTTAACGCAATTGTGTGAAATTACCCACCGGTTACCGGTGGAAAGAAGGCGATTTCCCGGGCGCTTTTTATGCTGGCATCAAGCGGGGCGTGGGTCTGGTCAATTGCTGCGCGCACAAAGCGCAAATCAGCAAAAGCATCTTCAAAACCGGGCCCACGGTTCTTCAGCCAGCCAACCAGGTCGGCTATCGTATCAATAGCTTCGGGCAGCTCTACGAGTTCTTCACCAATGCCGGTTTTCTGTCGTACCCAGGCAAAATATAAAAGCTTCATGATCGCTCATCCATAAGGTGGTGTATGCCGGTTTTAAAATAATCAAACCCTGTATAGAGCGTTAGGATAGCCGCCATCCAGATTCCAATCAAACCAATCAAAGTTATATAGGGAAAAATTTTATCACCTGCGGGTCCGGCCAGCAAAAAACAAATGGCCACCATTTGCACGGCCGTTTTCCATTTTGCCAGCCTGCTGACAGGCACGCTGACGCGCAGTTCGGCTAAAAATTCACGCAAACCCGAGACCAGGATTTCACGGCTCAATATAATCACGGCGGCAAACAGGGCATAGCCGGCAATAGTCCCAATGGCTGCCAGCATTAAGAGGGCGGCTGCCACCAGCAATTTATCGGCAATCGGGTCCAGCATGCGGCCAAGGGAGGTTTGCAATTCCATCCGGCGGGCAAGGAAGCCATCGAGGAAATCGGTGATGCTTGCCACTATGAATATGCTTAGCGCATACCAATGGCCATCATCGCCGTCGATGAAGAAGCAGCCAACCAGCAACGGCACAGCCAATATGCGGCCATAGGTTAAAAGATTTGGTATGTTTAACATGTCGTCGCCAAGTGTTCAGTGTCTGCGCTTTATTCTCGCGTATCTTTATCCCAAACTATCGTACGATAGAAACCGGTACCCACTTTTGGGAGATACGCTCTAAAAAACATTTTGGACGGGGTCAGGTCAATTGGTTTGGTCATGAAAATAGTCGAAAATACGTTTGGCCATGGCTTTTGAGACACCATCGACCGCTTCCAGGTCAGTAATTCCCGCACGGCCAACGCCACGGGCCGAGCCGAAATGGTGCAGCAATGCGCGTTTGCGCCCTGGACCGATGCCATCAATTTCATCCAGGCCTGAGCGGGTGATGTCTTTTTTGCGCCGTGTTCTGTGGGCGCCTATGACAAAGCGATGGCTCTCATCTCGCAGGCGTTGCAGAAAATATAAGATTGGATCGCGCGGCTCCAGTTTGAAAGATTTGCGCCCCTTCATGTAAAACGTCTCGCGGCCAGCGTCCCGGTCGGGGCCTTTGGCGATGGCCACCAGAGGAATATCGCTTAAACCCAGCTCTTCCATAATTTCTGTGGCGGCGGTGAGCTGGCCCGCCCCGCCGTCAATCAACACAAGGTCCGGCCATGGGCTTCTTCCATCACGAGCTTGCGCCTTGGCTTGAGCTTTGCGGTCGTTGTCTTCGCGCAATAATCTGGAAAAGCGGCGGGTGAGCATTTTGCGCATCATTTCGTAATCATCGCTTTTGGTGTCAACGTCATCCATGTTGAATTTGCGGTATTGGTTTTTTTGAAAGCCACCTTGGCCCGATACAATCATGGCACCCACGGCATGCGCACCTTGAATGTGGGAATTATCATAGACCTCAATGCGTTTGGGGGCAGCCTCAAGGTTAAAGACTGCAGCCAGACCTTCCAATAAGGCGCGCTCGGTCTCTGATTGCGCTGTGCGCCGTTCCAGTGCTTGCTTAGCGTTGGTGCGGGCATGTTCGATCAGTTCGCGTTTTTCGCCCCGCTTAGGCACATCGACGTTGATTTTATAATCGGCTTTCAAGCTGAAAGCTTCAGCGATCAGGGTGCGGTTTTCTATTCCATGGCTGAGCAGGATTAGTTTCGGCGCTGGTTTGTTGTCGTAAAACTGCGTGAGAAAGGCTTCGAGCACCTGTGCTTCGCTCAATTCTTTATCAGCACGCGGAAAATAAGCTCGATTGCCCCAGTTTTGACCAGCGCGGAAGAAAAACACCTGAATGCAGACCTGCCGGCCTTCCCCATAGGCTGCAAACACATCGGCTTCTTTGACAGTATGGGGATTGATGCCTTGATGGGCCTGAATTTGGCTTAGCGCTCCAATCCGGTCGCGGTAAAAAGCGGCACGCTCATAATCAAGCTCATCGGCCGCTTGTTCCATATTGTGCGCCATAGCCCCTTTGACCTTGTCGCTTTTGCCGGCAAGAAATTCTTGCGCCTCAGTGACAAGCTTGTCATACGCATCAGGTGCGATCTCGTTGGTGCAGGGGGCAGCACACCGTTTGATCTGATAGAGCAGGCAAGGCCGGGTCCGATTGTTATAGACCGCATCTGAACACGACCGGATCAGGAATGCTTTTTGCAGGGCAGTGATTGTGCGGTTGACCGCACCGGGTGAGGCGAAGGGCCCGAAATATTCGCCCTTTCTGGTGTGTGCGCCGCGATGTTTGACAATTTGGGTGACGTCGTGATCGCGCGCCAGCAAAATATAAGGAAAAGACTTGTCGTCTCTCATAATAACATTAAACGGAGGTTTGAGTTTTTTGATCAGATTGGCTTCAAGCAGCAAGGCATCTGATTCACTGGCTGTGGTCACGATCTCCATATGCGTTGTTTCAAAAATCATGCGCGCAATGCGGTTGGTGTGCCCGGTTGGCCTTGTGTAGGATTGCACTCGTTTTTTGAGATTGCGTGCCTTGCCGACGTAAAGCACCTCATCTGCTTGATTGATCATGCGATAGACGCCAGGATTGCTGGGTATGGTCTTGAGCGCCTCGCGGATCGCCTCAACACCTTGTTTGGCAGGTTGTTTATGAGAAGTCTGAGTGGGCATAGGGCCAGTATAGCTTGCTTCGCCGCTGGAATTTAAGACTTTTGGCAACAGCTGTTATGTTTGAGCTGGGCGTAAGCGCTCGATCTCAACACCGACACTGGCAGCTTGCGCAATCGCGTCGGGCTTTTCTATGCGCACCCGAACGGCCTGCACGCGCCGGTCTTCCAAGCATTTATCCGCAATGGCTTCGGCCAGGGTTTCAACCAGATGAACGTGGCCATCAGCGACAATTTTTTGCACGTTCTTAACTGCGGTTTCATAACACACAACGTTTGATAATTCATCGCCAAGCTCGGCCCCTAAGTCGTCAACAGTCATGTCAATGTTGACGAGTATGCGTTGGGCCTGGATTTTCTCCTGGGCGTAAATGCCCAATGTGGCTTCAAGTTTCAGATCACGGACAAAGACATGACGAATGCCGCGCACGGCATCTGCCAACTTATAGGCGCTTAATGAGGATTGGTTCATGTGGTCGTCCCGCTCGCTTATTCGCGAAATCCGTCGTCAGTAGATCTGCGTACCAAATGTTCGCCGCTATCCAGCGCTATCATTTGCCCTGTGAGAGAGGGGCTTGCAAGAATAAATTGAGCAGCGGCACATATTTCTTCAAGAGAGGTGGCTCTTTTGAGCAAGGTTGTTTCCACTTGGCGTTTGAAGTCAGCACTGCTTTGGCGCGCATTGCGCAGCGTTGGCCCGGGACCTATGGCGTTGACCCGCGACCTTGGACTGAAGGCTTGCGCCAGTGTTTGGGTGAGCGTTAGAAGCGCACTTTTGCTGGTGGTGTATGACAGGAATTCAGGGGTTAAGTTCCAAACTTTTTGATCCAAAACATTGATGATATTGCCTTGGGCGCCTTGTGGCAGTTGTTTGGCAAAGGCTTGGGCTAAAAACACCGGGGCTCGCAAATTGGTGTCTATGTGGGCTGACCAGCTTTCATGGGTCATGGAATGAATGTCATCTGGCTCAAACAGCGAGGCATTGTTGATTAGGCACGTCAACGGGCCGACAGCCTCAACGCAGTCGTTGATAAGTTGGGCGGGGGCTGTTTCGTCTCGCAAATCGGCTTGCAAAGCGCAGGCTGTGCCACCGAGGTCTTCAATCTGTTCGACCAATTGAAGCGCTTCTTGCTTCGATGAGCGATAATGAATGGCGACGCGCCAGTCTTTTTGCGCAAAATCAAGAGCCAACGCACGGCCAATACGTATGGCGGCTCCCGTTATCAAAACAGTTTCTTGCATAGCTTCAGTTGACCTTGACCCTGATTACTCTAGTGCATTGCTGTGGTCAGCGTGGCGAAGTTTGGTGCGAAGACAAAATAAACATAAATACCATAAGCGCAAATAAACAGGGTTGCCGGTATTCGTGTGATTCGTGCACGCATCATCACAAAGGGTGTAATGGCAAGGGTTGCTGCCAGCATGACCCACAGGTCATAGTGCAGGAAGGTTTCAGGTATTGCCACCGGCGCCATCATCGCTGTGACACCCATGACGGCCAGGATATTAAACAGGTTGCTGCCCAGCACATTGCCTAAAGCCAACCCACAATGACCGCGCAGGGCTGCAACAAATGTTGTTGAAAGTTCCGGCAGCGAGGTTCCTAATGCGATAAGGGTCAGGCCGATGGCTGCTTCTGATACATCGAAGGCGCGGGCAATTTCTGTCGCATTACTCACAATGACTTCGGCGCCAATTGGCAGGCCGAGAATGCCGATGATAAGGAACATGACCAATGCCGGTGCAGAGTTAGGCAGGCCGGCAACGCCGTCGATTTGCTCCAAGGCTGTGTCATCTTTCGTCACGCTATTTGACATAGACCCCATACGCCTGCCGGATTCGATCAAGAACAGCACGATCAAGCTAAATAAAATGGCGCCATGCCAGGTGATCAAGGGGCCGTTGAAGCATAAGACGATGAACAATATGCTGGCGGCGATCACATAAAACATATTGCGCTTGATGAGAGGTTGGTCGCAATCGGTTGGGCAGATCAAGGCGGGAAGACCCAATACGAGTAATATATTGGCAATATTGCTGCCGACAATATTGCCAAGGGCTATGCCTGATGAGCCGGATAAAATGGCGCGAACCGAGACCACAAGCTCAGGGGCTGAGGTGCCAAAGGCCACAACGGTCAAGCCAATGATCAAGGACGGCACGCCTAAACGCATTGCCAGGACAATCGCGCCGCGCACCAGAAAATCGCCGCTGAGCAATAAAATGACAAACCCAGCGAAAAGACCCAAATAAACCATGTAATGGACCGTTTTTGTTATGACGTAGTGTGTTAAATTTAGGCTACGCGCCAAGCTTGAATGATGAGCTGTAACAGGCGCGTGGTTTACCTCTTTGGACTTATATAAGCAACTTAATCTTAAACGGAAGGGCTGCTTTAATTGGTTTTCCGTATTTGCTGTCTTTTAGGCAAGGATGTTTCATTTTTCTGTTCGTTTAAATGAATGGAAGGATGATTTTGGGTTTCCTGGAGTTACTGCTTTCACGTAAATAAGGTAGTTAAATAACCGCGCTGCAACCATCGGTTTATGGCAATCGGCCATTGCCTTTTTGGTGCACTTGGTGCTGCAAGTTTGTGCAAATTGAGGTTGTGAACGCCGCCCCTTTGCCTGGTTTTCCTGCGTTTTTGCCAGTTAGAAAGCTCCTAGGAATTGGCACGAATCTTGATTGGTGTTTCCTCACGAAACTGTCACATAAGTTAATTCGTACGAGGCTATTTCCCAGGCTGTCCGTTACGAGCAGCCAGATGTTTGTGTTTACCGACCAGGATTAAATTACGGGGGCGTTTTTTATTCTAGGTGAATTGATTTGGGCGCCATAGCTCTTCGTGCCTATGAGCTCAAGATTTTGCCGCTGAGGAGTGGCGTTAAAATAAGGGCTGTTAAAAGCCCGTTTAGAAGGAGGTTTTTATGTTTTTTCGTTCGCAAGCCTTGGGGGTTGTCTGTGCTGGTTTGCCCAGCGCTGCTGCAACAGGGGCGTTGGCGGCTGATCAGGCTCCAACATCTGATTTTGGCACATTTTCAGCAAATACTGCATTGACAACAGATTATGTTTTCCGCGGTATTTCGCAGTCTCAAGAAGATCCAGCTGTTCAAGGCGGTTTTGACTGGAGCAAGGATATTTTTTATGTTGGTGCATGGGCCTCAAGCATTGATTTCAGCCCGACAAAAGCGCCATTGGAACTGGACGTCTATGCCGGCATCACGCCGACTTTAGGGCCGGTCAGTTTTAATTTCGGCGGTATATATTACATGTATCCAGGGGCGAATGATCCAAAGGGCGGGGAGTTTAATTTTTTTGAACTTAAGGCCAGCGCCGAGCATGATTTTGGCGTGGCGAAAGCTTCGGTTTCACTTAATTATTCGCCGGATTATTTTGGTGAATCAGGCGATGCGACTTTTGTGGAAGGCAAGATCACGGTGCCTTTGGTTGAAAATTTTGAAGCCTCAGCTGCTCTTGGTCATCAATGGATTCAGAAAAACGCCGTTTTTGGCACGCCTGATTATCTCACCTGGAATGCAGGGGTGAGCTATACGTGGAAGCAATTCACGCTTGATGCGCGCTATTATGATACTGACTTGAGCACGTCACAATGTTTTGGTGGCCCACCGAAAGTTTGTGGTGCAAGGGGTGTTGGTACAGTTTCTGCGAGCTTTTAAGCTTGTCTGATTTGTTTAGGTAAAGCCTTGTCGTTTGAGATAATGCTTCAAACGCTTGTGCTTTACCTAAGCGTCTTCATCCGACCCAGCCATATTGTGCAATGTTTCCAGGTCAAAATTTTTGCCAGCCGACATGGCAAGTACGCGTGATATATGGGTTTGGCTAAGGCCTGTTTCTTCACCCCAAGTATTTATTTGGTCTTGAATGCGGCCAAGGTCGCGTTTGGATGTAGGGTTCTCAGCGATCTCTAAGCCAGCATCGCGTAAAGCAATGACAACATCGGTTGAAGGTAAAAAGCTGTCCTTGCCAATTGTGCGCAGGAAGTATTTTCCCGTCATACCGCCTAACCGCTTGCCGTGTTTTAGAAGATGATCCCAGAGCTCGATTATATTATCAGCGGGCCAGGCGGCTACAAATTTACCAAAACTGCCGTGTTGGTCCGCTGTCTCAATGATGAATTGCGCATTATGGCGCACAGCCATGATCTTTTGGCCATGGCGCACAATGCGTTTGTCTGATGTGAGCCTTTCCCAGAATTCATCGGTTTCAAAGACCAGACGTTTGGGTGAGAATTCTAAAAATGCCTCTTCAAAGCCGGGCCATTTCTGCTCAATAACGCGCCACGAGAAGCCTGCGCGAAATACCCCTTTGCTCATTTCAGCGAGTGCGCGATCATCCGGCAATGCGATCAGTTCTGCCCTGCTTATGGGTTTTGGCAGCAGAGCTTTCAGTTCATCCTCGCCACCCTTGCGGTTGGCGGCGCGCTGATAAATCTCATCGAAGGAAAGCATCCCATCCTACCCATTTTAGATATATGCAGGCAGCAGCTTAGCCTTTGTTAAACCGAGATGTCGACATTGCTGCCATGGCCGGGGGGTGGGCTGGCGGTTACTTCTGCGAGATTTTGGGCTGCTTGTTCTATGGTGTTGATAATGGCTGCTTGCGCTTCGTGTTGCTGCTTTAATATGGCGGTTGAGAGCGCTATTTGGGTTTGAGCGGCACTTGTTGCGGCAGCGGCGGCGGCAATGCTCATTGTTAAGGCCTTTTAGGAACCATTAGGGTTTAGCTTTTTGACGTCTTTCAGATTGCGATTATATGGCTAACAAACTGTTAATGGCCGTTTGTGATCTTAACCCTATATTTTTAGTTGGATGATAAGGTGTTAGCAGTTTAATAACGAAAAAGGGAGCTTGTGATGCTTAAACCCTGGGGAGCTTTTATTGCTCTAAGTGTGCTTGGTTTTTCAGTGCTTGATTCAAATGCTGGTCAAACCTTCGATTGTGGTGATGCTTCGAAATCAGCTGAAAAGGCGATTTGCGATCATAAAGGCCTTGTCAAATTAGACGCGCAAGTGAGTGAAGATTATCTTGTCATCATGAAACGCATTCCCAAAGACCTTAAGCGTCAGGTGCGCTGGGAACAAAAGGCCTGGCTGGTTATACGCAACAAATGCGGCTACAGCTCAATGTGCATTGAGGAAAGTTATAAAGGCCGTCTTGGCCGTTTGGCCATTTGGAAAAAGCAATATATGGCGCAGTGAGTTATCTCTACCTGCTATTCTCTTTTCCTAGCTAGTCGATATATGCGCACGCGGGCAATGCCTTTGCGCATAAACCCCAATTGAACTGCTGCGGCTTTTGATACATCAATAATCCGCCCGCGTTTAAACGGTCCCCGGTCGTTAATGCGCACCACAACTGACCGGCCATTCCTCAAATTTTTAACACGCACCCATGTCCCAAAAGGCAGGGTGGGATGGGCTGCCGTCATGGCCTTCGGGTTGGCGCGCTCACCATTTGCGGTTCTCGATGTCATGTCATACCAGGAGGCTTTGCCCGTCGTACGGGTGCCGGCAAGTGCTGGCTCTATCATCAATAAAACCGCTATGCAGACGAAGAGCGCGGTGGTGGACAGGGTTTTATTCATATGCATTGATCCGCTTTTGATGATGTGTGCTCTCTATAGCGCCACAGTTTGTTTAAACAAAGCATTAACCTTACCTAAATCTTAAGAGCCGCAATTTTCCGAGTCCGTTCAAAGGCTTGGGCTTTTCCCTTGAGAGGGGCCAAACGATACTCTTAAAGTTTTGTCTCAACCCCATTTGCGCTTGCGATCTGCTTGGCATAGGTTGCTTGCATAGAAAGGGGTTCGTTTCATGAGACATTTTATCTTTCTGATTCTGGCAATTTCGTGTTTCACCATTGCCACCCAGCCGGGGCAGGCGCAACAAGCACAAAGTGCAAAATTGCAAAAGTGCGAGGATGACAAGAAGCTTTGCTATAACAAATGTACCGAACGCGCTATCCCCGGCGAGGGCACCGAGGTGAGCTGCCAAGGCGAATGTAACCGCTGGTACAATGCTTGCCGTGGCAAAGGCCGCGGGCCGGTTTCGCGCAATAAGAGCGGGCAGCAAAAGTAATGGTCCTCGAGATCGTTCAAATCCAAATCAAGCCCGGCATGGAGGCCGAGTTTGAGGCCAATTTTGCCAAGGCCGTGCCGCTTTATGCCCAAGCCAAGGGCTGGATCAGCACAAACCTGCAACGCTCAATCGAGCATCCTGGCCGCTATGTGGCGCTGGTGGAATGGGAAACGGTTGAGGCGCATATGGTTGATTTTCGCGCATCTGATTTGTTCCAGGGGTTCCGCGATCTTGTGGGCCATTGTCTTGATGGTGCCACGGTGGTTGAGCATGGCGAGCTTGTTGTGAAAACCTAAATCTCGGTGCCTTCTTTCAGCAATTTATCAATCAGCTTGCGGCGCTGAATGTTGCGGCTGTCTCCGCCCTGAAAGGTCAGCGCCCCAGATGTATAGGTGGTGCCATAGGTTTCTGCCAGGTTCACCGTTTGGCCTATGGCGGAGATAAATTGCCGCGTGTGCAGCGTGCTCATCGGGTGAATATATGCCGCCCATAAGATGTCGCGGCCAATGGCATAGCGGGCATCAAGGGTTGAATCAAAATTTGCCTGGGAAATTCGCATCAGGTCTTTCGGGCCCAGCGTGTTGGCCTTGCGCACCGCCACCAGAAGCCGCATGCGATTGTGCTGTTTGTTGGTCACCAGCACCACCGGTACGTTGGAAATCTTGAACTGCCAAATGTTTGGCCGAGGGCTTTTGGCTTTTTTGTCCAGCTTTTTGATGATGGCGGCCATGCGCTTAAGGGTCATTTTGCCCTCCAGTGCCGGTTTGGCGGCTTTGCCAGGTTTGGTGCCGGGCGCTGGTTTTTCCTGGGCCGTGCTTTGGGCGGGGGCCAGTTGATATGCGGCAAAAGCCATTGCGGCTGCCAACAGAACGGTGCGGGCTATTGGTTTCATGTTGTTCTCCCTTTACCTGACAATAAACTTGGACACATCTTCAGGGAAAGTCACTTATGCGACATCTCAGCGTTTGTGTTCCGGGGCGTGGCGCCTTGGGGCTGGTGTGCAGTAACAGCCTTGACCAGCATTTATCGTTTCCTGTGCTTTGGTCTTCGGTTATCATTCAAAAAACAATAAGAGGGGAAGATTTCACCATGCGTTTTGCACTCGCGTTACTGCTTTGCCTATCAACTTTTGGCATTGCAAATGCCCAATCTTATAAAAACCATCCATGGGTTTTCGCCAAAAACAAGGTGGTAAGCACCATCAATAATAATGATTTCTTCTCGCGCATTACGCTGGAATATTACGACCGCAAGGTGTGGCTGTTGTGGGAGTTTAACAGCGCCAATAAGATTTTGAGCTACAAGGAGACTTACGTCAAAACCGGGCGGACGGTTAATATAATTCACAGGCGCAATTTCGGTAATTGCCCGCGAGGAACCTGCATCACCAAAACCGAGGGCAAAAAAACCTGGATTGCGTTTCCCCTGAAGCAAAGCGATTTGAATATTCTTGCAAACGGTGACACAATTCATTTTCGCTATGAATTGGAAAATCTTGGTGCCAAGTCCTGGACACAAAGATTGAAGCAGGGTGCGCCGAAAGCTTTTGCGCGTTTCAAACAAGCAATGTTTGCCAAACAAGCCAAACAGGAGCGTTTGGATAAGCGCACCGATTTCTCGGACATAAAGATCAAACTTGAGAAAACCGGCAAAATCAAGTGTAGCACCCGGCCATCGCGGGTTTACGAGGGCAAGACCATGGTGAGGTCGTGCCGGCGGAAAATCAGGGTCAAAGTGTCGAAGGCAATTGGTTATAAAAAGCTTGCCATGAAATGTGTCTTTAAAATGTGGGGCATGCCCGATGGCAATTCCGCCAGAAAAACCAGAGATACGGACACAGAGAAGTTTTCCGTGAACATCTCGGCCAACGGCACCGGCAGCAGCGTGGTGGATTTGTTTTTCCTGCCCAAAAAATATGGCATTTTCAGAAATAAGTACCAGCATAAGGTCTCCGGGGCGAAATGCGATTTCGATTTGAAATTAAGCGTGGCGGGATAGTTTTTAGGCTGTGACTTGCCGCCTCCAGTGATACGGAGAGGGGCGCAATACGGCACCGGGCTAGCTTGCCGCACCTCGGCCATCTCGCTCACGGCTATTCCAAACGCTGCGCGTTTGGGCCTCCGCGGGGGCGCCCTGACCGGGCGAGGGCCAGTCGGCCCTAGTCCTCGCTACGCTCGTCCTTCTTGGATACGGTTAGGCAGCAGAATATTTCCTGTCACTTGTCAAAGAGCAGGGGAGTCACGGAGCGCCGAGAGGTCGCTTGTGTCTAGGTGTTGAGCAACCTTTCGGCGCTCCATGGTGGCGATTTCGCATGCCTGCTGGTGAATATAACGTACCCTTGTATTTTTTGCTGTTCGGTACGCGCTCTGGTCATAGTGCCTGAGCCCCTTAGCTTCCACGAGATTGCTCTCGCCCCGACATGCCCCGGGACGGGCGGTTCGTTACACCAACCCGGCGCAGGACGCCACACTTCACTTCACATGTTGAGCCGGTCTCGAGCACGCTTCCCCGTGAGGCAAAGTGGGGTGATTATATGGGAGGTTGATGGGGTGGGGATTAGTTTTTTGGCATTACCCCTTTCAACCGTCATTACCCGGCTTGACCGGGTAATCCATTCCGTCACCCTGTCTGCAAACGCGGCGTGTGTTTTGAGTCTGCTGGAATGGATCCCCGGGTCAAGCCCGAGGATGACGAGAAAGAAGAGGTCTTCACCGTATTGCACATGGAGGCTCGCGCGAAGCTGAAAGCTTCGCTCCCGAGCCGACTGGGCGCGACTGCGCCCCGGCGCTAGCGCCGCGCCCGCGCAGGCCCGAGCAAAGCGAGGAATAGCCGTGAGCGAGATGGCCGAGGTGCCACAAGCTAGCCCCTGTCCGTATTGCGGGGTGCGGCAGGTGCCAACCCCTCCATTGTGATTGCCGGGCTTGACCCGGTAATCCAGGGGCGAAACATACAGGCGGTGCCAGATAACCCTGGACCCCCGGGTCAAGCCCGGGGGTGACGAGATGGGTGCTGAAACAAAGCGTACCAATCTATAATTATTATTTAAATTAATCGGTCCCGTTTTCCTCTGGTGGACGTTTTGAGGCCAACATTCCTGGCAAAGTGAAAGTATAGGTTAAAAATATTTGTGTGAAATTAAATAACTCTTCAGCTTGGGTTTGAGAAAAGGGGTCTTCATCATGAGAGGCGAAGTTGCCGTCGTTTTTTATTTTTTGTGCCCAATCCCTTAGTTCGTCAGTCAATTTGCCCACTTCGTGCAAGCGCAAAATACGAGCTGCCAGATTGTTTGTTTGCTGTTTATTCAGGTCGATGTCATTGGTTCTTGCTAACAACTTAGTGCCAACATCAAGAACCTTACGACACATGGCACCGGCAGAATCCCATGCATCGTTGTTCATGTTTTGTGTGGCTTGCACATAAAAGCCATTAATTGGATCAGGCGTGAATTGAGGAACTGATGAGTTACTTGTTTCTGGGATTATGTACTTCAAATCAAAAAGAGCATCTTTGGGTTCATAAGATAGTGAATCAGGTGTTTGGTAATCGATCTTGGTCCAATTGCCTTGGTAAATCTCATAACCAAATATTACCCCTTTCTTACAGACTTTGCACTGCCCCAAAGTATCAAACCCGATGTATGTCGATGGCCTGTAATTTATGTCTTTTCGGCGAATTGAAACATGTAGATCAAATGCGCTCGACTTGGTGTGGCACCTAGGACAGTTATGTGAAATAATATTCATAATAATTAATTAGAGTTGCACTGTATTTTGCTTGATGTAGGGGTGTATAATGTTAGATGTTGAATAGACTAAGGTATTGTATTCGTTATATCCAATATAAATATATCCATGGATAATATGGCTGTGTTTCGCCTATATATCCGATCTCTTTCATCAAAGCGTCGCCCGTATCCGGATCGAGACACGTGCCATCATTGTGTTTTGATTTCAAATACCGATATTAGCAAAACGATTCATCTAGGATGATCTTATATTACCCTGTAATTCTGAATGCGGCTATCTAATCTAATATTCGCAATGGTTTCTGCATTTAGGGGCAAATCAATGATGGTCAGAAGCATGCATAATATCTCTAGAGCATAGATGCCCCTGAATGCGTCAATGTCTTCTTTGTCCTTGAAATTAAACAAACTATGCGCAGCAATCCCCCTATATCTCATCCCCATTTCAAGGTCTTGTATGAAGCGATCTCCCAATAAATTAGCACCAAATTTATGCTCCACTAACTTTGTTAGTCTTGAGAATCGCTCTTTGTGTGTTTCATCCCTCATTTGAGAAAGGCTGCTACTGACCCTTTTTGCAATTGTAGTGTCGTATCCTAGTTCGATTGCCTTTATAGCTGCTGCATCTCCTATATTGGTTGCATGTTTCTTACTTATAATTTTCTCTGAATCTGTAATTGGTATTTGCTCAAACCATCTACAAGCATTTAGTAGCCGTTCAGTTGAAAATTCATTCTGATAGTAAAGATTTTCTTGCATAAGTCTGGTTGCATTGATCCATTCATCTCGTCTATCCATCCACGTAGATATGCAGGCTTTAAGGGTATTTATGGCATCTGGCACAATGAAAAATATTTGATTAGTTCGAAGCCCATAACTCGGTAACTCTCTCTTCCATTCGCTATAAAATACAGCGTGGTCTTCGGTGTAATTTTTGCGGTTTACACGTCTGGTCCATCCGGCACGAGAGACGTCACTTATTTTAAAAGAATGGGGCTCGAGTGGATATGCCAAAGCTAGCGAGAAAAAGCTGCATAGGTATTCTGAAATTTTATAATACTGTTCCAAATCCACACTGTCAGCAAATTCAATTTCGAAATGTGGCAGCATTTTTGAAGGGAATTCATCCTCGGCTGTATATGATATATGATAGCGGTAGCGAATAATGAAAGCATCCGCAGACACTGTAAATATTTGGGGGTCTATCCACTTTGTGCTCCGTAAACTCAAATACTTTAACTTTTTATATTCTTTGGTATTTTCAAAAATGCTGTCAATGCGGGGAAGAGAAAATTGGCATCTTTTGACTCTATGAGACCACGTCCATTTATTGTCCCCTACCACCGCTATATTCGAACTGAATGCGCAGTGGTGAACACTGGCGTCTTTCGTGTTATGCGAGCCACTAGAAATCTCGAGAGTTCCGTACAAGGAGACTATTTTGGCGCTTTCGGTTTGAAGAAAGATGGGGTTTTCGTTGTATAAGCTGAAATGCTCGTCGTAACTAAATAAATTTAGATCAATTTTGTATTCGCTGATTTCCAAGTTTCCGGTTTTTGATCTACCGCTAGATAACTCAGTGCAATGTATCGCTTTGCCAAAAGGGATTTTGCTATTATTCATGCCTCCAATTCCCTTCTCACCGCCGCCCCTTCTTCTTATAAGTCCGCGACCCAGGTCGTCCGCCGCTCGATCGAGGGGTGTTGAACTTGCCGGCTTTGTCTTCCACCGCCTGTTGCCGCGCCAAGGGATCGTTGGCGATCAACAATTCCGTGTCTTGCAGGCGTTTGATTTCGTCGCGCAGCCGCGCGGCTTCTTCGAACTCCAGGTCGGCTGCGGCGTCGCGCATGCGTTTTTCCATGTCGGCCAGCACGGTTTGCAAATTATGGCCTGTGAGTGGGGCAGCGCCGGTTTCGGCGAAGCCTGCATCCACCGTGACGTGGTCGCCCTCGGACACGGAGCCTATGATGTCGGCGATGTTCTTTTGAATGCTGGCGGGCGTGATGTTGTGTTCTACGTTATAGGCTTCCTGCTTTTCGCGCCTGCGGTCGGTCTCGGCCATGGCGCGTTCCATGGAGCCGGTGATTTTATCGGCGTACAGGATCACCCGTCCTTCGAGGTGGCGGGCGGCGCGGCCGATGGTTTGCACCAGGCTGGTCTCGGACCGCAAGAAGCCCTCTTTGTCGGCATCGAGAATGGCCACCAGCGCGCATTCGGGAATGTCCAGCCCCTCGCGCAGCAGGTTAATGCCGATCAGCACGTCAAACGCGCCCAGGCGCAAATCGCGGATGATCTCAATGCGCTCCAGCGTGTCGATGTCGGAGTGCATATAGCGCACGCGAATGCCTTGCTCGTACATATATTCGGTCAGGTCTTCGGCCATGCGCTTGGTCAGCGTGGTGACCAGTATGCGGCGGCCTTTTTTCGCCTCTTCGTGGCATTCAGCAATCAGGTCATCCACCTGGCTTGACACCGGGCGCACGTCGATATCGGGATCGGTCAGCCCCGTGGGGCGGATGACTTGCTCGGCAAACACGCCGCTGGTTTGCTCCATCTCCCAGCCGCCGGGCGTGGCCGACACATAGACCGATTGCGGGCGCATGGCGTCCCATTCCTCAAACTTCAGCGGCCGGTTGTCGATGCAGCTTGGCAGCCTAAAGCCATGTTCGGCGAGTGTTGCCTTGCGGTTGAAGTCGCCGCGATACATGCCGCCCAATTGCGGCACGCTAACGTGGCTTTCATCGACAAACACCAGCGCTTCATCGGGCAGATATTCAAACATGGTGGGCGGCGGCTCGCCCGGCTTGCGGCCTGTCAAATAGCGTGAGTAATTCTCAATGCCGGCGCACGAGCCCGTGGCCAGCATCATTTCCAGATCAAATTGCGTGCGTTGTTCCAGCCGTTGGGCTTCAAGCAGGCGGCCTGCGGCGTTGTATTCGTCCAGGCGTTGTCTCAGCTCGAGCTTGATGTGCTTTGCGGCCTGCTGCAGCGTGGGGCGGGGGGTGACATAATGCGAATTGGCGTAGATTTTGACCTGCGGCATCTCGCCGGTTTTGTGGCCGGTGAGCGGGTCGAACTCGGTGATCGCCTCCACCTCGTCGCCAAACAGGGATATGCGCCAGGCGCGGTCTTCCAGATGCACCGGGTGCAGCTCAACCGTGTCGCCACGCACCCGGAACGTGCCGCGCTGAAACGCCTGGTCATTGCGCCGGTAGTGCAGGGCGACGAGATCAGTGAGCAATTGGTTGCGGTCATAGCGGTCGCCCTGTTTTACCGAGAACGTCATATCGGTATAGGTCTCAACCGAGCCGATGCCGTAGATGCAGGACACTGACGCCACGATGATGACGTCGTCGCGCTCCAGCAGCGAGCGGGTGGCCGAATGGCGCATGCGGTCGATCTGTTCGTTGATAGAGCTTTCTTTTTCGATGTAGGTGTCGGTGCGCGGCACATAGGCTTCCGGCATGTAATAATCATAGTACGAGACGAAATATTCGACCGCATTATTGGGGAAGAAGCTTTTGAACTCGCTGTAAAGCTGGGCGGCCAGGGTTTTGTTTGGCGCGAGGATGAGCGCGGGGCGTTGGGTGGCTTCAATCACCTTGGCCATGGTGTAGGTTTTGCCCGAGCCGGTAACGCCTAACAATACCTGATCGCGGTCCTGGTCTTTTATGCCTGCTACCAGCTCGGCGATGGCTTCGGGCTGGTCGCCGGCGGGGGAATATTCCGAGACAAGCTCAAACGCCACGCCGCCTTCGGTTTTTTCCGGACGGTCGGGGCGATGGGGCACGAAGGGGCCATAGTCGACCTCATTCGGCCTGAGCGCGGAGGTATCCGTGATCGCCGCCTCAATCGGCGTGCCGACGGGCGTACCGGTTATGGCGGGCATCGGCCCTTCTGAGAATCCTTGTTTCGACATGGGTGTAATATAGGCATGTGTGGCGGGCTAGGGAAGTGGTTGGCGCAAATCAACCCCTTCATTGTCACCCCCGGATCAAGTCTTGCCGTCATAAATATCGGTGGCTGTGAGCTAAATTTTTTTCCAGACCTCCCTGTCATTTTTTTTGCTGAAACTGGTAGTTCTGACAGTAGCACAATCGCCTCAATCGGGTGCAAAATACTATTTTCAAGCGAAGAAACTGAGTTGGCGAATATCAATACAGAAATTTTCTGGGGAGGAACAACGTTATGAAGAAAAGATTGGGATTTGGGTATGATCGCCATGGATTTGAAGGCTGTCTGGGAAATGTCGGCCAAAATAGTCTAAGGCCGCGTTGGCCAGACGGTTACGTTGGAATCGTGAGAATGGGGGGAGCATTGCGCTTTTTGATTTTCGTCCTGATTGTTCTGTTTTCCGGATTGGCGAACTCACCGGTCTTGGCGCAAAGTGGAAAGTTAGTCCATGTCGTGCGGTTTTCAGATTACAAGCAAGGGTCAATTCACGTCTGGCTTCAAGGCAAGGGTTTTAAATTTGAGCAGGATGCGCGGCGTCGCAATCTCATCGACTTAGACATTGGAAGGACAGGCCTCGTACTTCAAGCCAAGCAACGTGCTTTTGGCATCTTGCCCAATGAGTCGGTAAATGTGCCGGTGTTCACAAGAATCGAGATCGACTGGGGTGTAAACACTTTCCCGAAGGGTTCATCCTACGAGCAAGGAGTTCGCAACGAAGCTCTGATGGTTATCGTGTTCATGGGCAACGAGCGCCATCCTAGCGGATCCCTATTCATTCCGAACAGCCCCTATTTCGTAGGGTTGTTTTTGTGCAATGGCACTGACAGGCTGAATCATCCATATGTCGGCGCCTACTTCAAGAAAAGCGGACGTTACGTCTGCACCGGCAAACCGAAAAGAGGGCAAATGGTTACCTCACGGTTTAATCTTCTCAAGGCTTACAGGACCTATTTTGATAAGAAGAAAGCCCACGACCCAGCGGTTTCCGGTATTGCCTTAGCTCTGGACACAAAGAAAGCGAGTGGTGGCGGCAGGACGTCAGCGTTCGTTCGCGAAATTCGCTTCTATCGCTAGGTGTGAGGCAGCTCGACTTTTTGACTTATTCGATCGCTATCGGCCCGAAAAAGCTCTACTCATTGCGCCGCATTTGCATGATTGACTGGATTGGGCGCGCCGTTTCGCCAGGATATTGTCTATTTCCGCTTTGGGTCCTGTGTTTAAAATGACAAAGGAAGAAAAGAATGTACATCAAAACTACTTTTTTAGCAGCGACAACCGCTTTAGGCCTGCTTTTGGGGGGCAGTCCAGTTTATGCCAATGCCAAGTGCAATATGTCTCAACTTCCAATTCTTCCTGATGTCAGGATCACTTCGGTTTCCACAGAAAAAAACATGGCCCCTCACTGCAAGGTTGCCGGCGTGATTGGGATGGAAACCAATTTCGAATTATTGCTGCCGGAGAAATGGAACGGCAAGTTTATCATGGGGGGTGGCGGTGGATTTGTCGGATCGGTTGTCAATACAGCACTTCCGTACAGTCCGTTGCAGAAAGGCTATGCGACTGTCGGCACTGATACGGGCCATCGCGGGCATCCACTTGATGCAAGCTGGGCACTGAATAACCTTGAACGCATTGTTAGTTTTGGTCATCAGGCTGTGCACCGGACGGCGGTGACCGCCAAAGCGTTGATATCAGCGTATTATGGACGGAACCCCTCCAGGAATTACTTCTTCGGCTGTTCCCGTGGCGGTGGCCAGGCGTTGATGGAAGCGCAGCGGCACCCTGAGGATTTCGACGGGATTGTCGCAGGGGCTCCGGCATATAACTGGACGCATGAACTTGGCGCCAGAAATGCATGGATCAATCAGGTGATGTACCCCGACCCCAAGAATCTCGCTCAGGCCGTTATTGGCCCAAAGCAGTCTCAGATCATCGGAAAGGCCATTTTGAAAAAATGCGACGCTCTGGATGGTCTGAAGGACGGCATTTTGAACAACCCGCTGCAATGCAAATTTGATGTTTCATCGCTTGCCTGCAGTAGCAGCAAGACCAATGCCTGCCTGACAAGTCAGGAAGTGGCGGCGGCAAAAAGAGTCTACGAAGGGCCGCGTGATAAAAAGGGACAGATTTTCCCCGGCTACCCGGTTGGAGGTGAACTCAGCCCCCTTGGGTGGGCGCTATGGCTAACCGGCGGATTGAAACTTCAGCAAAATGTTGGTGAATTTCAAGAAGGTGTGAGAAGCCATTCTGATTTCCCCGCACCGGAAACACCGAGTGCACATTTCGCATTTGGCAATGGTGTTATGAAATATTTCGTGTTTCATGATCCAGACTGGAGTTATAAAGATTATTCATTCAAGACCTTCAGAACTGACGTCGCCAAAGTTGCACCGACACTGAATGCAACCAATCCTGATCTGACAGCATTTCGGAAACGGGGCGGAAAACTCCTGATCTGGACCGGCTGGGGTGACATGGCGCTTTCTCCTCTGGGCACAATTGATTACTACAAGCGTGTTCTTGCGCATGATGCGAGCGCCTCAAAAGATGTGCGTCTAATTCTGAAGCCGGGTGTCGATCATTGCGCCGGTGGCGCTGGCCCATCTTGGGTAAATTATCTCGACGAGATCGACAAATGGGTCACGACCGGCAAGGCGCCGGATAAAATCACAGCATATTGGCTGAATGACAAGATGCAGCCAAACGGTTCAAGGCCGGTCTGTGCCTATCCCAAACACTTGAAGTATAAGGGATCTGGCGACCCAAGAGATGCGTCGAGCTTCATATGTTCAGATTGAGGGATTATCAGGCGCTGTATAATGGCATCATTTGCAAATTCGGCTATTTAGCTATATGCGCAAACGCAACGGCGGCATCCGCTTTGGGTTATTAGCTGACCCCGACCACTAGCTTGTTCATTCTCTGCCCGGTTCTGTGATTTGTCAGTGTTGGCGTCTGCTACCAGGTTTTTGCTTTGCCTGATCTAATCGTGGCAGCGAGGTCTTTGTATTCCTCGCAGGATGTGCCGCAGCGTTTTTTGATTTCGGCTAGTTGTTGTTTGGCAAGTTTCATTTGACCGACCGCGACATAGCCTTCCCCGAGATATTCGCGGGCTTGCACGTAATTGGGGTCAATCGCCAGGGCCTGTTTGTAATATTTAACACCTGTTTTGGTGTTGCCCAGTTTGCGGTTGTTATATCCCATATAGGTTAGAACTTTTGGGTCTTTTCGGTTTTTGATGGTTTTCAATATGCTGAGAGATTGGGCGTATTTGCCTGATTTTGCCAATTTAAACGCTTGGGCATAACGCTCTTCATCGTTCAGGTTTTCGGATTTTAGCGTAACGCACTTCTTGGCCGATGTGCTCCAGATCTGGCCTGCGGGGCAGGTTTGAGCCGTGGTTTCCGGTGCTGAACCTACGCTGTGTGACGGTGTGGTTTGAACCAACAAGCCCGCAAAACCAAGGCCAAGTACAATTGCCAGGCCACGGGTCTGGTTTTTCACTGAATAATCCATGTTTGTCTCCACTTTAGGGTCAGGTCTCACGCTGCTCGTTGAACTCTTTTACTGCAAAACTACGTTGTTTTTGTGTTGCACTTGGGTGCCCCCGGAAATGGTTTTTGATCAGGCTCCTTATTTAGCAAATTCTTCGCCCGCCTCTTCAATGGCGTCATAGACGGTATCAAGATCGTCGGGTGAGATGCAATAGGGCGGCAGGATGTAGATGGTGGCGCCCAAGGGGCGCATCAGGATATTTTTTTCCTGGAAAAAATCGTAAAGCTTGGGGCCGATTTCGGCGAGATAACCGGTTTTGGCGCCTTTCAATTCAACCGCTGCGATTGTGCCTTTGGTGCGGGCGTTTTCAAAGTTTGGGTTTTGTTGCAGCTTTTCAATGCGCTGTTGGTGCTGGGCGTTGAGAGAGGCGATGCGGTTGGCCACGGGCTCGTGTTCCCAGATTTCCAGATTGGCGACTGCTGCCGCACACGCCAGCGGGTTTGCGGTAAATGAGCTTGAATGGAAAAATGTTTTGGCGCGATCTTTTGATAAATGTGCGTTGAAGATTTCTTCGCTGCACATGGTGGCGGCCAGCGGCAAAAATCCGCCGGTGAGCCCTTTGGCATAACACGCAATGTCGGGCACGATGTCGGCTTCGTCACAAGCAAACATTTTGCCGGTGCGGCCCCAGCCGGTCATGACCTCGTCCGCGATGAACAGCACATCGTGAAGCGCGCAGATTTCGCGCATTTGCCGCAGGATTTTCGGTTCATAAAACAACATGCCGCCAGCCCCTTGCACCAGAGGTTCGACAATGAGGGCTGCAATGTCTGATGCTTCATGACGGCATTTTTCTTCCAGCATATCAAGGCAGGCTTGCGGGTCTACGCCGGGTGAGGGAATGCGATCAATGTCAAACAACAAGGGGTCATAGGGCGCGTTAAACGCACTGGGCGCGCCCAGCGACATGGTGCCGATGGTGTCGCCATGATAGCCCTCTTCAAGGGCTAATATTTTGTTGCGTTTAGCGGCCCCTTGATTGTGCCAGAAGCCGAGCGCCATTTTGACGGCCACTTCAACGGCGGTTGAGCCTGAATCGGAGAAAAATACGTAATCCAGCCCGTCGCTGGTGATTTCAAGGAGCATTTGTGCGGCCCGCTCGGCGGGCTCGTGGGTAAAACCGCCGAAAATAACCTGGTCGAGGTGTTCTGACTGGGTCTGGATGGCGGCGCGAATGTGCGGATGGCCATGGGCGTGGGTGATGACCCACCAGGAGGCAATGGCATCGATGATGCGTGTGCCGTCTTCGGTATATAAATAAGCCCCTGTGGCATGGGTGATTTTGGTCATCTCCGGATATAGCCCGTGCTGGGTGAAGGGGTGCCAGATGGGTCCGGATTTTTTTAGTTTCTTGGTGGCCATTTTAAAATGTGAAATCCCGCAGGTTGAATTGCGCGTCGAAAGCGGCTTTTAGCGTCTGTGCCGATAGTTCAGGCAGAATGTTAAGCCGGCCCAGCCGTTTTGCGCCGCTAAATTCTATAATTGTGCGTTGTGTATCTTCTGTCTCATCGCCAATAAAGGCAATGCCCAAAAGCGGGATATTATGTTGTTTTAGGGCGTTTACCGACAGCAATGTGTGGTTGATTGTCCCTAGGCTTGTTCGGGCGCACAGGATGACGGGCAATCCCCAGGTTTTGATCACCTCAATTTGCAGGACCTTGCGGGTGAGGGGGACAAGCAGACCACCTGCGGTTTCAACAATCAGCTGTTTTCCTAGGTTTTTTTGTAATACGAGACGATTCGTCTCGATATTAACGCCATCTAGCTCTGCCGCCAGGTGCGGCGAGGCCGGTGTGTTTAATTTATAGATCTCTGGAAGGAAATGTTTGTCGCCCAAGCCAGTCAGGCGTTTGACGGTCTGGGTGTCGGTTTCCTCTTCAAGGCCCGCCTGGATGGGTTTGAAATAAATGCCGCTAAGGGCTTGTGTCAGCATGGCGGCAAAGACGGTCTTGCCAATATCAGTATCCGTGCCTGCAATAATCAATCCGGTCATTGGGCATAAGCGTCTTGTAATAGAGTTTCCAGAGCGTCCATCAGGCTCACAACATCTTTCAGGGTAACGTTGAGCGTGAGAGAAAGCCTGAGGCGGGCTGTGCCCTCGGCCACGGTTGGCGGGCGAATGGCGCGCACATCAAAGCCCTGGGCCTGAAGGATCTCCGCAAATTTCAGAGCGCGGGCATCATCGCCGACAATCACCGGCAGAATTTGTGACGGCGGGCCTGCAAGCTTCGTTGTCTGGTTTAGCCGGTCATGGGCTGTTTGATAGAGTAGGGCGAGGTCGCTGCGGCGTTGGGGTTCGCTGTCAATTATGCCAAGAGCTGTTTTGACCGCCACTGCCATGAGCGGTGAGGGGCCGGTGGAGAAAATGAACGGCCGGCATTTGTTGATCAGATAATCTTTGATCTGTTGCGTTGAGCATATCAGCGCGCCTTGACAGCCAAGCGCCTTGCCGCAGGTGTGCACCGCGATGAGATTATTATTATGTGCCAGATTTTCAGAAAAACCGCGGCCTGTGGGGCCATGAACACCGGTCGCATGAGCTTCATCCACCACCAGCATGGCATCATAGCGATCGGCAATTTGGGAAAGCTCTTGCAAAGGGGCGCGGTCGCCATCCATGGAATAGAGGCTTTCAACCGCAATCCAGGCTTGGCCGGAATTGGTCTTAGTCCAGGCTTTCAGCGCCTGCTCAAAGGCCTCGGCGTCATTATGCGCAATGGCTTCATGGTCGGCCTTGGACGCATAAATGCCCTCGCGCGTGCTGGCATGGCTTAAGGCGTCGTAGAAAATCTTGTCGCCGCGTTGGGTCAGTGTGGTGAAAATGGCGAAATTGGCAAAATAGCCTGTGCTCATGTAAAGCGCTGCCTCGCTGCCAAAGAATTGAGCGGCAAAACTTTCCAACGCTTCATGGGCGTCATGATTGCCGCGCAACAGGCGTGATGCGCCAGCGCCCACAGAAACACCACTGTCGAGCGCATCTACAATGGATTGTTTGATCGCGGGATGATGGCCAAGACCCAGATAATCATTGGAGGCAAAATCAAGGCCTGCTGGTGCGCGCAATGAGCGCAAACGGTGTTGTTTGTTCAGACTTGCAAGCGCTTTGCTATATCTATCGCCAGACATTTTTGCCTAGCTTTCCGCGGGTTCAGGCTCAATGCCAAGTTTGGCAAACAGGCGGGCGTCTTGATCTTCGCCGGGATTTTTGGCGGTGAGCAATTGCTCGCCGGTGAAGATCGAGTTTGCCCCGGCCAAGAAACACAAAGCCTGGGTTTCATCGCTCATGTCTTCGCGGCCAGCTGAGAGGCGCACATAGGATTGCGGCATCATGATGCGGGCGGTCGCTATGGTGCGAATAAAGTCAATGGCGTCCACCTGCTCAACATCGCCCAATGGCGTGCCTTCCATTGGGATCAGCATATTGATGGGCACGCTTTCAGGGTGTTTTGGCAGATTTGCCAATGTTACCAGCATGTTGAGGCGGTCATTTTCTTTTTCCCCCATGCCGATAATGCCGCCTGAGCAGACATTCATGCCGGCGTTACGCACTTCTTCGAGCGTATCAAGCCGGTCCTGGAAGGTGCGTGTGGTGATGATTTTTGAATAAAATTCTTCTGATGTATCAATATTATGGTTGTAATAATCAAGGCCCGCGTCGCTGAGCTCTCTTGCCTGATCGCCGGTTAACATGCCCAGCGTCATGCAGGTTTCAAGGCCCAGTTCTTTGACACTTTTGACCATGTCTACGAGCTTGGGCATGTCGCGCGCCTTGGGGTTGCGCCAGGCTGCCCCCATGCAATAGCGCGTGGCACCGCTTGCTTTGGCGCTTTTGGCCTCAGTGAGAACAGCGTCGAGTTCCATCAGCTTTTTTGCCTTAAGGCCTGTGTCGAAATGGGCGCTTTGGCTGCAATAAGAACAATCTTCCGCGCAGCCGCCGGTTTTAATGCTCAGCAATGTGCATTTTTGCACCTGGTTAGGATCAAAATTCTGCCGGTGGATGGCTTGGGCCTGAAACATCAAATCAGCGAAGGGCAGATTGTAAAGCTCGTTTGCCTGGGCTTCGCTCCAGTCATGGCGGATATTGCCCATAGCGATTGGGGCGCTCTCGCTTTGTTGGGATATATGGGTGTGTAATGTCATTCAGGCATACTCATTTTGCTTAGCGAACCGGCGTTTATGGCGCTTAGGGCCACCATAACTGCGTTGCAGCAATTTGCAAGTTGGACTGACACAAAAAACCCCGCGAGAACATCGCGGGGCTTTGTGTGGTGGTGTGTGTGATTGCGGGTTACACGCCCTTCATGGCAACGCCGGCGCCAAGAAGTATGAAGCCTGCGAGCAAAATCCAGAAATGGAATGGTGATATAATAGGGATGGTCGGCACTAACTCGCCGACGAGCCCCAGAACTGCCAAAACAACTGATGCGTAAAATACATTTTTTGTTGGTGGTGTAAGTCTCATTTCTCATCCTCCCAATTTGTCGAGGCAGCCACTATAGCAGTTTTGCGTGTTATACGAAGGTCTAGAGGGGTGCCCTGTTGATAGTGTTGCAACTGACAGGACGTGGGATGCGTGTTTCTCGCACAAGATTAGGCCTTGCAAAGTTTTTAATGTATGATGATTACATAAATATACTCACAGGCCCGTAACTCCGTTATGGATACGCTGTAATTGGCGAAGGAAGATAAGCATGGAGGCATCAGCTAGAAAGCCTGGCAAAAGCCAAAGTCGGATTTTGCAAGAGCTGTTGCATGCCGATGGCCCGCTGGTTGTTGATCATTTCACGCGTGTTTTGAATATCTCGCGCAATGCAACATATCAGCATGTCTCAGCTCTTGAGCGTGGTGGGCTGATTGAACGCGCTGACCTTAGCCATACCAAGGGCAGGCCAGGCCAGACTTTCAGGCTGACGGATGCGGGGCGGGCCAAATTTCCAAGACATTATGAACTGTTTGCCAAACTCTTGCTCGGGCTGGTTAAATCACGTCTGGGTGCTAACGAGCTGGAACAGTGCCTGGTTGAGCTGGGCGGCACGCTGGCTGAGCAATTTGTTGAGCGGTTAGGTGGACTGGAGGGAAGCGCATTGGTTGAGGAGATCGCCTTGATCATGGGCGAGTTGGGCTATGAGTCCAAAACGGTTGCAGGTGAGGGATCAGGCCGCCCTGACATCATTGCCTATAATTGCGTGTTTCATGATCTGGCCGAACAGCATAGCGAGGTTTGCGCGCTTGATATTGCCTTGATCTCAAAATTGTCGAACAAGCCCGTAGAGCAAACAGAATGTATGGTGCGCGGTGGTGCCTGCTGCCGGTTTAAATTTGCCGAGTAAGCTTTAATTCAGATTTTTAGAGAGATTGCTGTGTCTCTCAATAGCCTCGGCATGGACCACATAGCGCAACGGGCCGGGCAGGCGTGCGCCAAACGGATAGCAGGTGACCAAAGCAAGTTTTTTGCCGGGCATATTTGGATCAATGCCCGATGTATCAGCCTTGACAATTTCGGTGCCGGTTACACGATAGCTGTGCTGCTTGCCATCGGGCGTTGAAACATTTACCTGGTCGCCACGCTTTACATGTTGCAAAAACCGGAAATGGGTGTCGCGGTGGGCGGCATAAATTGTGGTGCCATTGCCGCCGGGTGCCGGTGTGCCTGCCATATGGCCCGGCGCAAACGCCATCGCCTGACCGCTCGCCCCTTTGAGCACCACGATCTGCTTGTTTAAGCGCGGCACATTGAGCTTGGCCACAGGCCATGTGTCGGCCCAGGGCCAGGGCTTTTGCGGTGCATCATTGGCTGTGGTCTGCACCCAGGCACGGTTTAGCAAATGCTGGGCAAGCTGTGCTTTGGCCTTGATATAGACACCGCTTGAAATTTGCTGAACGCTAAAACTGAAGGCTAAAAAGATCGCTATCAGCAACATACGCTCAAATAGGGAGGCGCTGGTCCAATGATTGCGCCACAGCTTTTTTATCAGGCTCGGGTTTTGTGTCATCTGGACCGCCGGGTGTTGCGTGTGGCAGGAACCTGGGCCAAATGCCGCCAGAACACCAGCAGGAAGGTCAGGCCAAATGTCAGCACCAGGGCCAGAATGCCGGTGATGATTTTATGATTCGCCAATGTCGCTGCTTCGGGCAAGGCCACACCCTTTGGCTTTTGTTTGGTCTTTAGTTTTGCCGGGTTTGTTGAAGCGGTTTTGATCAATTGAGCAAATTGTTTCAACAATTCAGGCCCGCCTTTGGCGTCACGCAGGGGTAAGACGGGGCCAAAGACCTTTTCGAAGTTCCAGCCAGCGGGAAGATTAAGCGGTATGTCCTTGCTGGTGATCGGTGTGTTATCCGGCCTTGATCTTGTGACATCCACGGCGACCAGGCTGGTCAACCGGCTGACCAGTTCATGATCAAGTGCTGTTTTTAAAATGGCCTTATCGAACAATTCCATATTGCGGCCATAGTTCCTCCTGCCTTCCAGGGAGGCTATTTTGCGTCTGGCCCAGAGTTTGCCGATGCCATTGCCTGGGCGTGCCTTGCTTAAATCAAGCTCTTGTGTCCATGGCTTGCCAGCAAGGCTGCCGGATAAAGTGAGTTTTTCATCAAGCTGTTTGAGCCTGGCGGTCACCACAATCGGCTCGCCCAGATATAGGTCAGGCAGGGGATTGGGCCAGCTTTCGCTTTTTTTAGCACCCGGCCATGCAGCTTCAAGGTTCGTTACTACCGGGGTTTCAAGCTGGCGCAGCAATTTTGTGACCAGCTGCGTGATTTGTGCGGTGGAGCCAATATGGGTGAAGGTGCCGCGGCCATACATGGCAGCCCGCGTCATGAAATATGAGTTGGGGGCCGAGCCGATGCCGACCGTGAAAATGCGCGAGCGGCCGCGATTGTTCAATATCTCGGCCAGTAATTGGCGCTCATTACCAATGGCACCATCGGTTAGAAATACAATCTGGCGCAGACGTTCCTTATTGTCCGGGCTAGCATCTATGAGGGCGGCTTTAAGGGCCGGCAGCATTTCTGTGCCACCCTTGGCTTCAAGGGCAGACACAAAAGTTTTGGCAAAGCCCAGGTTTTCTTCATTTGCATCAACAGCCTGAGGAAACACCAGTTCCATTGTGTTGTCGAAGCGGACAATGTTGAATTTATCCTGGCTCTTTAAGCGGCCAAGGGCGAGCAAGAGGCTTTGTTTGGCCTGGCGGATGGATTGTCCGCCCATGGAGCCTGAATTGTCGATGACGAAGATGACATCGCGCGGTAAATCCACTTTCAGCTTATCGGGCGCAATCGCGGGCGGGGTGATGATGGCCAGCACGTAATTCGCACTTTCCATGCTTTCCTTAAACAGGGAGATGCTGGGGGCTGCCTGATTGTTTGGCGACCAGGTGAGTTCAAAATCTTTGTCAGCGGGCACAATGCCGTCGGCCAGAGTTATGTTAGCGGCTTGCGGGCCTTCGCGCTCAACTTTGACCTTGTGGTGATGGCTTTTGATGTCGCCGAGCGGGAACCCAGCATTGAGCGAAATCGACAGGCTCACAGGGTTGCGCTTGCCCTTGGATGGATGTTGCACCGGAGGTGTTATCTTGGCGCGATCGGGCACGGGATCATTTTCAACCACGTCGGGTGTCTCGCCTGGTTTCATGCCGACCAATTGCAGGCCCGGTCTGGGGCTGTAGCGCGGGGCAACCACCAGCGGCACGCGCAGTCTGTAGAGGTTGTCTGTGCGGCGCACGGTTTGTTGATATTCGATTTGTACGACAATGGTTTCGCCAGGCCCGATATTGGCAACGGAATTGGCAAACATATTGGGGCGTAATTGTTCAACAAGGGCTGCTTTTTTGCCTTCGCGCTTGGCGGTTTCGTAAATGATCTTTGCCTGTTTGCGTTCCTTGATTTTGCCTTCGATAATACGCGTGCCGATGATCATTTTGAGTTTGTCGACCGCGGCATTTTCGGTTAGGGGAAAAACATATTTGCCTTCAACCCAGCCATCGGTCGGGTTTTGAAAGCGCTGGGTTACAATGGCGCGCGCAATCGGTCCGGTGATTTTAATGTCAACGTCGCTGGAGAGCACCGGGGCAGCTACGTAATGGCCTTCTTTTTTGGCACGAAAAAGAAGAGCACCGGTTTTAACATCGTCCAGTTTCACCAGTTTCAGCGGGGCGGAGCTTTGGGCGGCTGCTGGTGTCAGGCTTGCCTGATTGGCAAAAATTGCGACAGCAAATGCCAGCATGAGCATAAGGGGATGAACCGATTTACGGCGCAGCAGAGGGCGACGTTTGAACGCCAATGGCTTTCTTAAAACGCGATAAGGTCTTGTGAAATCAAACAAATGCGTCACAAACCGCTGAAGGATTGGGGTTTTTGTGTCTGATTTTACTTTTGGAATTTCCGGTGTGAGAAATTTCGGTGCAGGCGTAGAGGTCTGCAGAGTGCAGCCATTGTTTGTGCGCGATGACATTTAAGTCCCCTTGCTGTTGGGCCCCCGGGGAAGACTTAAGGATCGCGCATTAATGGGGCAAGATTATGGTGGGTGGCGCTGGTGGGAGAAAATGATCAGCTCTTGTCATCAGAATGCTGTGTGGTGTGCTGATCGATCATCTCGTCTCTTAACGTAAGGGCAGGGTCAGTCCTATCAAGGGTGACATCGTCACAGCGGATGATCTCTCCGCGAGCTACGGGGTTTTTTAGCGTGATTTTGTCGGCCAAGCCGATCGGCAGGGCGTTTTGTTGCAAGCTGGTTTCGGCCGGCATTATTTTGCCCCAGACGGTATAACCGCCTTCACCATCCAACATATCGCCCGGCTTTAAATCACGTTTGGCGATGGCTGCGACATCGGCACTAAATTCTTGTGGGCTGCCGGTTGGCTCTTGGCGCAGGCAAGCTGAAGCAATTGAGATGTTCAACTCCATGCCGATGAGGTGAAATGGTTTATACATGGCAGCATAACGGCCTGTATCATCGGTTTGCAGGCCATATTGGGCAAAACATTGGGCGGCATAGTCATTTGGCGCTTCAAACACGCAATACACCCCCCATCTCAGGTCATCTGGAACATCAGAGCCGTCGCGGTTGAGTGAAGAAATGGTTTCAACCATACCGGTTTGATCGAGCACACCGCCGGCTGATTTGGGTTTTAGGATTTGTGCTAATTGGCCGGTTCCAACAGGTGGAAACTTAAGACCCGCTTCGGGGGCTGCAAGACCCGTGGCATTGGCAACAGCTGCCATTTCAATGGCTGACTTGGTGCCGTCCAGAAATGAATTGAACATTTGTGCGTTCATGCCAGCGTCCTGGGCCTCCTGGGCTGTTAAACCATAATGATCCCAGATAGTGTCAGGCGTTGAGAAATGATAGCTCGGTAGATATTTCGTGCCTTTGCCTGCTGCTGTAACTCTGAACCCTGCAGTGCGCGCCCAATCGACCATCTCGGCGATTAAAGCGGGTTGGTCGCCATAGGCCAGCGAATAAACCAGCCCCGCTGCACGCGCACGTTTGGCCAATGCGGGACCTGCCAGCACATCGGCTTCAACATTGACCATGACGAGGTGCTTGCCACAGTCTATTGCCTTTGCTGCGTGAATGAGCCCCGCGCGCGGATTGCCGGTTGCCTCCACCACCACGTCAATTTCATCCATCATGATCAGGGCGTTAGCCTCATCGGTGAATTTTGTCTGGTCAACCAGCTCGTCAGTCCAGCCGACCTGGGCCAAGGTTTGTTTGGCATGATCAACATCAAGATCAGCAATGGCTGCAACCTCAAGACCTGGTGTTGTTGGAACTTGGCTCAAAAACATAGCGCCAAATTTGCCAGCTCCGATCAAGCCCACTTTTACTGGTTTGTTTTGGTCGTGGCGCTGTTGCAAAAGGCTGTGCAGATTCATCGTTTATGTCTCATAAGAATAATAAAAAGTAGTATCAGATATATAACAGCTTTTGCTCAATTGCCGCTTGCGATTTTGGGACTGCAGGCGTAGCTTGCGCGCGACTTTAACATTCATTCCGGAATTAAAAAGGAGCGGTCTGTTGAGCTTTCTTGCAAAATCATTATCGCGCATTCAACCATCACCCACAATTGCCGTAACAGGGCTGGCTCGCGAGCTCAAAGCGGCTGGACGTGATGTCATAGGCCTTGGCGCTGGTGAGCCTGATTTTGATACGCCTGATAACATCAAACAGGCAGCGATTGACGCGATTAACCGGGGTGAGACCAAATATACCGCTGTTGGTGGTATTCCAGAGCTTAGACAAGCGATTTGCGACAAGTTCAAACGTGAAAACGGGCTTGATTATCAACCATCCCAGGCGTTTGTGGCACCGGGAGGCAAGCCGATTATTTTCAATGCCCTGATGGCCACATTAAATCCGGGTGATGAGGTTATTGTGCCCGCACCTTATTGGGTGTCTTATCCTGACATCGCGCTTTTGATGGGTGGTGAGCCGGTGATTGTGGAAACCAAAATGGCGGATGGTTTCAAGCTAACACCTGAGGCTTTGGACAAGGCGATCACGCCCAAGACCAAATGGTTTATTTTTAACTCGCCTTCCAACCCGACAGGGGCTGCTTATACGTATGACGAGCTTAAGAAGCTTACCGACGTTTTGCTCAAGCATAAACATGTCTGGATTTTGACCGACGATATGTATGAGCATTTAACGTATGATAATTTTGTGTTTGCCACACCTGCTCAGGTTGAACCCAAGCTGTATGACCGCACTTTAACGATGAACGGTGTGTCGAAAGCCTATGCCATGACCGGCTGGCGGATCGGCTATTGTGCCGGTCCTGAAGAGCTGATTGCGGCCATGCTCAAGATCCAGTCGCAATCAACCACAAATGCCACATCAATTAGCCAATGGGCTGCGGTTGAAGCACTGAACGGGCCACAGGATTTTATTGCCGAGCGCGCAGCTGTTTTCAAAACCCGCCGCGATCTGGTGGTGAAAATGCTCAATGAGGCTGATGGTATCGTGTGCCCGACACCTGAAGGAGCGTTTTACGTTTATCCGTCTTGTGAAGGCTGTCTTGGCAAAACATCACCCGGCGGTAAGAAACTTGAGAGCGATGGGGATTTCGCCAAAACGCTTTTGGAAGAAGAGGGCGTGGCGGTGGTGCATGGGGCTGCGTTTGGCCTGTCTCCTTATTTCAGGATTTCCTATGCGACCTCCAATGAAGCGCTGGTTGAAGCGTGTACGCGGATTAAACGGTTTTGTGCAGCGCTCAGCTAGAGATCTACCTTAAATTCAGGGATAATATTCATCTTATAAGATGAAAAAGCCCTGCTTTAAGCCCCGAAAATGTTGCAAAAATGCCCGTTTTCGGAGTCTTTTTCAATCTTGAGCTGTCTCTGGTTGCAATCAGAGCATACACGGAGCAGTATTCGAGCATATTTTGAGCCTTTGAATGAGATTCGAAGAAATCTTGAAGAGGTTTAACAGAAGATGCGGGGCTGGCTTTAACGACCTTACAAGCATGAGCAAAAATCATGCATGGGGAAAGTGGTTATATCTATGCGTAACTTTGGACCTATATCTGCGGCCTTTTTATTTTCCATGACGGCAAGTGCGCACAGCGCTGACCTGCTTGGCGACAGCGGGCTGCCTGCTGTTTCTACAGTGAATGGCAAGTTTGGATTGTCTGGCGGCTATCTTAATAATGATGGGCGTTATCATGGGGAAGGCAGCATAAGCTTTCCCTTGAGCCAAGATTTTGGATTTCAGGTTGATGCTGCCGCCGGGGGCACTGATCACGGTTTTATCGGCGGTATTGGCGGGCATTTGTTCATGCGTGATCCGAGCAGCCATCTGTTCGGCGTCTTCGGGTCATATTCCGGGATCAATAAGATTGATATTGGGCGCATTGGTGGCGAAGCGCATTTCTATTTGGACCAGGTGTCATTTGAAGGCCTGGTTGGCTATGAAGATGCCGATATCACCGGCAATAAGGTTTTTGGCGTTGCTGATGTGGCGTTTTATCCGTCAGATAATCTGCGGCTCAAGGCTGGATATCATTTTTTCCAGGACCGCAGTTTTGGGGCGTTTGGCCTTGAATATCAAACCGGCATGTTTTCCGGCATGGTCCAAGGGCCGGTGTCGTTTTTTGCCAAGGCCCGGTTTGGCGAGAAGAGCGATGATTCTATCTGGGCGGGCTTTAAGATTTATTTCGGCGCGCCCGACAAAAGCCTCATTGCCCGACACCGCGAAGATGATCCGGCAAACACTTTGCTGGAATTGTTGACGGATGTGAAAGAAACCACACCCGCAGCACCGCAGCCGGATTAATCCGCCGCTGATTTTTTAGCAATGGCGTTGTCTTAAGCTTTCAGTTCGCAGACATAATCTTCATACTTGCCGCTTGCAAGACATGGGATTTCATCGACCAGCAAATAGCGTACGGTGATGTCATCGCGGAGCAATTGGTGGATGTAAGCGGTCATGCCGTCAAAATCCATATCTTCGGCTGCGCGCTCACCCACAACCAGCCTGATTTCAATTTCGAGAGGTCCGGTTTGGGCAACCTGCCATTGCTTCGGCGATAAATATTTAAGCCAGGTTACGGTTTTGAAATCGGGTTGGACTTGCATTTTCCCTGGGAAAAGAAACATATTGCGCGTGCGGCCAAATATTCTGTTCAACACAGGCAAGCCGCGCCCGCATGGACAAGGGTTGCCGGTTTCAACGATATCATTAAGCGCATAGCGGATAAGCGGCATGGCGAAATTGTAAAACGGGGTTGCTATTAACTGACCAGGTGTGTTGGGTGGGCAAGGCGTGCCGGTATCATCAAGGATTTCCAGCAGCACAGCTTCACCTGAGACATGGTAATGGGCATGTTGTGGGCATTGGATCGCCATATTACCCGTTTCGCTTGCGCTATAAATGTCCATAATATCGTGCCCAAGATGCATTCGGCAGATGTCTCGCGTCTCATCGTTCACCGTTTCGCTGATGCTGAATAAACCAAGTAATTGCGGTTTGGATTTTGGATGCTTGCCGACATATTCGGCAATTGCACGGGCATTGGTCGGGAAGGTTTGCAGGTAGGTTGGGCCTTGGCGGCAGAGCCAGTCAACCTGCTGTTCAATGGGGGTTGAGATATTGAGCTTCACATAAGGACCGGGCTGTTCGGGGATTAGGCCTTCACTGGCCCAGGTTTCGAGCGATTCTCCCTCAGGATAAGAGGCCTGGCCGGAGGGATATGGTCTGATTTCAGCGAATTTTTGCTCACAGTTTAGTCCATGCCATTCTTGAAACCGCACGGTGAGGCAATTGCGGGCGATAAAATGAAGCTCAGTTTGCTTAAAGGCGACCGGTTCACTGGTCGAGCCTGATGTGCTGCGATCATAAACCTTGCCGTGGTTTTCCGGCACCGCCGTGCTGGTCAAGGCTTCGGCATTGTCACGAATATCTTGTTTGGTCAGCAGAGGAATGTCACCCCAGCGATCCCAGAGGATTTTACCGCCCTTGCCAAACATATGACCGAGACGGTCGCGATAGAACGGTACGGTATCAAAACTATGGGTTAGGAGCGTGCCTAAAAGCCCGCGTTGATAGTCAATCAGCTGGTCTTGCGCGTACCATTCTGATTTGCGCAAGCTTTCCAAATATTGCCTTATCAGGGGTGCATTGCTCATGTTTTGGGGTCTTATCAGCCTTCTATGCGCTCTTGCTATGGGCATGGAGCGGTCTGGGGATTAACCATAATGTTATACATGAAAGCGCATTTTGCGCGATAGCTCTTGCATCTTTTGTTTAATCGGTGAAACATGATGGGGGGCTATAGGTCCAATAAAAACAAAAACATGTGAACTCGCCCTAGAACTCTAACTGCAGGGGGAGATATGTGATGGATCTAAAGAGCGGCGCTCCTGGTCCCCGGTGCATTGCACTGGTGGGGCCTTATCTGAGTGGCAAAACCACACTTCTTGAAAGTATTTTGGCGCGAACCGGGGCCATAACGCGCCAGGGTAAGGTCTCAGACGGCAATACTTTGGGTGATGCCTCACCTGAAGCACGCAGCCACGGCATGAGTGTGGAGTTGAACGTGGCGCACACGGATTTTCTGGGTGATGACTTCACCTTTATCGATTGTCCGGGTTCGATAGAATTTTCTCAGGAACAATTGGCCGTTTTGCCGGGTGTCGATGCGGTTGTGGTGGTGTGTGAGCCGGATGAAAAGAAAATCCCGGCGCTGCAACTCATCATGAAACAGCTTGATGAAAATGCCATTCCGCATTTTCTGTTCATCAATAAGATTGATAAGGCTGAGGGACGGATACGGGATGTTTTGGAAATGTTACAGCCTGCCAGCAGCCGGCCATTGGTGCTGAGGCAAATACCGATCTGGGAAAACAATATTGCGACAGGCTTTGTTGATCTAGCACTTGAGCGCGCCTTTGTTTACCGCGAACATGCGCCCAGCGAAATTGTTGAGGTGCCCGGTGAATTGAGCGATCGCAAGGGCGAGGCACGTTATTCCCTGCTTGAAACGCTGGCTGATTATGATGATGAATTAATGGAGACCTTGCTCGAGGATATGGAGCCGCCACGCGACAAGGTTTTTGACGAGTTAGGGCGAGAGCTGAAAGAAGGCAAAATATGCCCGGTCTTGCTGGGTTCTGCTGAAAACGGCAATGGCATATTGCGCTTGCTGAAAGCCTTGCGCCATGAAGCGCCCGGTATTGAGCGCACAGCAGAGCGTTTGGGGCTTGAGGGACAAAATGATGGAGCCATTGTGCAAGTACTTAAAACATTCCACACACCGCGTGGCGGCAAACTGTCGCTTGCCCGCGTGTTGATGGGCAAGCTTAAGGATGGTGTTGTTGTCTATGGTGCACGGGGCCAAGATGAACGTGTCTCTGGCTTGTTTAAGCTTATGGGTCAGGATCCGCAAAAAATAGATGCTGCCGGACCAGGTGACACGATTGCTCTGGGCAGACTTGAGGCTGTTGAAACGGGTGAGACGCTTTCAACGGATAAGGGCAATACCAAACAGATACTGCCGTTTACAAAAGTGCCGCCGGTTTACGCGCTTGCCATTGAGGCCAGCCAGCGTAAAGACGAAGTGAAACTGTCTAGTGTGCTTCACAAGATTATTGAAGAAGACCCCTCAATTGTGCTCGACCAAAACCTTGAGACCCACGAAATGGTGCTGTGGGGGCAAGGGGAGATGCATTTGCGGGTCGCCTTAGAGCGGTTGGCCGGCAAATATGGCATTGAAGCTGAAACCAAGCCGAGGCGGATGCCGTATAAAGAGACCATACGCAAATCCATTGAAGTGCGCGGCAAGCACAAGAAACAATCGGGCGGCCATGGTCAGTTTGGCGATGTGGTGGTGGACATTAAGCCCCTGCCGCGTGGCTCCGGTTTTGAGTTCACCGACACGATCACCGGCGGGGTGGTGCCCAAGCAATATATTCCCGCCGTTCACAATGGCATTAAAGAATATATGGTGCATGGCCCCCTTGGCTTTCAGCTGATTGATTTTGCCGTCAACCTGAAAGACGGCTCTTATCACGCGGTTGATTCATCCGAGCAGGCCTTTAAGACCGCAGGCCAGGTTGCCATGCGCGAAGGCATGCCCAAATGTTCGCCGGTTTTGCTTGAACCTGTGGTGGCGGTTGAGATTTTCGTGCCGTCAGAGGCGACCGCCAGAGCCAATCAGATTGTGAGCGGCAAGCGCGGGCAATTGCTAGGTTTTGATCCGCGCGAAGGCTGGCCGGGTTGGGATCAGGTGCATGCCCAATTGCCGGAAGCTGAATTGCAAAGCCTGATTATTGAGCTGCGCTCGGCAACGGCAGGGGTGGGTACGTTCACCTACACGTTTGATCATTTGGCGGAAATCACGGGCAAGATTGCCGAAGATATTTTGGCAAGTGTGGCCGAACAGGCGGCCTGACGGGTTTCAAGTCAGCCAATTATAACTTTTTTATAACTCGCGCAGGCGTGACTTGATGCACGCTTGTCGTGTGCTTATGACTTGAGCGTGTCTTTGGGTCCCGGCAAAAGGATGAAATAACATGCTGATCAATCATATTGCTCCCTGGCAAATCCCTGAATGTGAGGCAACACCAGAAGATGTGTTTCTCAACAGACGTGCGTTCCTTGCCACAGGTGGGGCGGCATTGGCTTTAAGCATTATGGGTTTTGATGCGTTTGCTCAGGAAAAAGATTCCTCCGCCGGGCTTTATCCAGCCAAGCGCAATGAAGCTTATAAGATCACGCGCCCGATCACGCCGGAAGAGATCAACTCGCGCTATAATAATTTCTATGAGTTTGGCGGCACCAAAAACATTCACCAAGCAGCCCAAGCGCTTAAGCTCAGGCCCTGGACGGTGAAAATTGACGGCGAGGTTGAAAAAGATCTTGAGCTTGATATTGACACGTTGATGAAAAAAATGGGCCTGGAAGAACGGCTCTACCGGCATCGCTGTGTTGAAGCCTGGTCGATGACCGTGCCGTGGACCGGCTTTCCTCTGAAAAAACTGGTTGAGCTGGCAAACCCCAAATCAACGGCCAAATATCTGCGCATGGAGACGTTTCATGACGTTAAAGTTGCCCCCGGCCAGCGGCCACGCTTCTGGGGCATTTGGAGTTATGACTGGCCCTATGTTGAAGGGCTCACAATGGCTGAGGCCACAAATGATCTGGCGTTTTTGGTGACCGGTGCCTATGGCAAGCCGATGGCCAAGCAGTTTGGTGCACCACTGAGGCTGGCAACGCCGTGGAAATATGGCTTTAAATCAGCCAAGTCGCTGGTGCGCTTCAGCTTTGTGCGCGAGCGCCCAAAAACCTTCTGGAATATTGCAGCACCGCGCGAATATGGCTTTTGGGCGAATGTGAACCCGGCCGTGCCCCATCCGCGCTGGAGCCAGGCGAGCGAGCGTGTTCTTGGCAAAGAGGGGCGCATCCCCACCAAATTGTTCAACGGCTATGGCGAACACGTTGCGGAGATCTATAAAGATATCAAGGGCGAGCAGCTTTATATGTGAGTAGGGTTGGGTGTTTGCTTCGTTATTCGCCAAATCCTGAGCCGGTTTCACGCGGGCGTGTGCGCATAAGCCTTGATGTTTTAACCGCTGCTTGCCTGTGGTGCACGACTGACTGATAGTCCGGGTCATAGACCATATCTAAGAAGGCCTGGGCTGTTGGGTAGCGGGCAATGAAGGCGATGTCCCAGTGTTCATCGGCCGGGCCAATGACCATGAATTCAGGGTCGCCCGACCATATGATTTGACCGCCCACTTTGTGAAATATTTTAGCACTTTCGCGGCCATAAGACGCATAGGCCTCAGCGCCGGTTGCCTTGGTGCCATCCTGATATTGCGCCTCGTCATGCAGGCAAATCAGGTTGAGCATATCAACCGCATGGTCCCGGGGCAGGGCTTTTAAGTCTTTGAACGCCTCACGATCAGGATCAATGTAATTTTCAGCCATGATTTCACCTGCCCCCGTTTTGGAAATTCCAGTTTAGCGATAGTATCACAGCCAATTGCATGAATGTCACTTGAGAGGGAGCTGTGTGATGGCTTTGGAGTTGAGGCCCAATTGCGAATATTGTGACAAGGACTTGCCGCCTCAATCTTTAGAGGCGCGCATCTGCACTTATGAATGCACGTTTTGCGCTGAGTGTGTTGAGGGGAAACTACATAATGTCTGCCCCAATTGCGGCGGCGGATTTGTGCCGCGGCCCATCAGGCCCTCAACCGAATGGCGAGCAGGTGTGTGTCTTGAAAAACAGCCTGCTTCGCAAAAGCGTGTGCATTTGTCCTATAGCGAAGATGACATAGCCGCACATTCTGCACGAGTTAGGGATGTTGCGCCGGAAGAGCGCTGAAAAACCCGCTGATTAACTCGGCGGTTTCATTGCTGGCATCAACAGTGGGCCAGTGGCTGGCGTCTGTATATTCGATATTATTCATTCCGTGTGACGCAATGAAGGCCTGAGTGGCCTCCGGCGTATTGTCTTTTGACCAGTAGTAGAGGTTTGGAACCGTGAGGCTGAGGTAGTCTTTGCCGACCGCATCATCCTTACTTATTGTTTTTGCATCTCGTCCAAGGTTCCACACGGCGATTGGGTCTGAGATCAGAGCTGCTGCAAAATAGCGGCGTAATATCGGTTCTGTTTGAGCTTTGACCAGAGTTCTTTCCAAAAAGTGGTTTTTGAAATCAACCGGGTCATCCCAGTCGGCGGCCGTGGCGGAAAAATAAGCATCATCTTGTGTAAGGTTGCCCTCGATTGAAAACAGGCCGGATATCGATGAGGGAGATTGTCTGGCGGCTGACACTGCAATGGCCGATGCGATTGAATGACCGACCAGACCAACGGGCGCATCAGGTGAGATTACATGGGCCAGCTCAATGACACATTTCCCATAATCGTCAATGGTCTCAATATTCTCGCGTCTTGGCGAAACACCAAAGCCCGGCAGGTCAACCGCGATGATGTCAAACTCGTCTGCAAGTTTCGTTACAAACAGGGGCGTGAACATTTCGCCATTGTCGGCAAAGCCTGCAAGGCAAAGAATTTTTGGTTTGTTTTGCCCGCCCGACCGGCGCAAAAAGCAGCCGTTTATTATTTCGATTTCAACCATATTGCCTCTTATCCCTAAAGCAGGTTCTTTACGTCTGACGAGAACGTGGGGAAGGCGAACATGTCGTTTTTGAGCTCGCTTGCCGGAATATTATGCTTCATGGCGAGGGCGAAAATATGGATCAGCTCCTCGCTTTGGTGCCCTACCATATGAGCACCGACAACCTGATCTTTGTCTTTATCGATCAAAACCTTTGCCCAGGCGACGGTTTCTGCATAGCTCTTGCCCGAAAACCAGCCGGTCATGTCATTGTCCGTCACTGTCAAATCAAGTCCCTGCTCGCGGGCTTGGGCTTCTGTTAGACCCACCGTGCTGAACGCGGGCACGGTATAAACGCAGCTTGGAAGCACGTCATAATCAGGTTTGAGCTTGGGGCCATCGACGATGTTTTGTCCGACAATGCGGCCTTCATAGGTGGCAATAGGGGACAATTGCGCAGAGGTGACCAAAGCATCGCCGCAGACCCATATGGCCGGGTTTGAGGTGGAGCGCAGATGGTCATCTGTTTCAATGCGAATGCCGTCATGTTTGATGTCGGCGGCTTCCAGGTTCAGTGTATCGACATTGGCAATGCGGCCTGCTCCATTCACGACCCGGTCGGCTGTTGCTTTGTGCTGTTTGCCGTCGTGTTCATAAGCGACGGTGAGCTTGTCGGCTGCTTGGGTGATTTTTTTAACTTCAACACTGGTTTTAACGGTGATGCCGATGCGTGCGCTTTCCTGGGCGACACGATCAACAGCATCCGCCTCCATGCGGGGTAACAGGCTGGGCATAACCTCAAGAATGGTGACTTTAGCGCCGGCGCGGGCATAGACATGACCAAATTCAAGGGCAATGACACCGCCGCCGATAAAGACAACTTCGCCGGGCAATTCCCGTTCTGACAGAACATCATCAGAGGTGATCATATGTTCAGCACCTGGGATTGGCAGGGGGCGTGGTTTGGAGCCGGTGGCGATGACGATATTGTCGCCCTCGATCGTTGTGCCGTCTACCTCAACGGTGTTGGGGCCATTAAAGCGCGCGCTGCCCTTGTAAACCTTGCCGCGTTTGTTTGCCACACCCTCCATGGCGTCGGGGATAAAGCCGATCATGTCTTTTTCCCGGTCGATTAATTTGGCCCAATCAAGCTTTGGCTTTGAGACTTCAATGTAGTGGGCAGAGGCTGTTTCGATTTCATGAAGGGCGTGGGCGGCTGCCACCAGCACTTTTTTGGGCGTGCAGCCGCGGTTTGGGCAGGTGCCGCCAAAATCCCATTCTTCTATAAAGGCGATTGATTTGCCGGCCTCGCTGGCAATGGCAGACACGCCAAACCCTGCATTGCCGCCGCCAATGATAACCACATCATATTTATCCGCCATTGCTCCTTCTCCCCCCTGTTGTTCACTGCCGTGATGAGCACCCATCATCAAGCATTGGATTGCCAAGTCAAATGACAAAGATGTTTGAAGGTTCTAAAAGTTCGGTCTCAAGCGGACTTTTATATTCCCCCAACATGAGTGTCGATTTTTAAGTTCAAAATAAAAGCTTGATCTTTTATATTTTAAATATTTAAATTGAATTTAATAAAATTTGATCGAGTGGTTTGTTTAAACCAGGATGTTTGAACAAAAACAGCAACACTCGGCGACAGACACAGCGTTCTAAATATTATTTCGCAAAATCACTCCAACGGCATGCTTTTCGCCGGCCACAATTGATTACGATCTACGATTGGTCGCCGCGCATGCCTGTGTAAAATGTAAATAAGGAGGTAAGTTATGAGACATATCAAAAATTTCATGCGATTATGTGGTGTGGTTACTCTAACCCTGTTCGCTTTTGCATTCAGTGCGCACGCACAGGATGTCAATTGTGATTTGGGTGACAATCTTCAGACTCAAATCAACAGCGGTGATAATTTTGTCACCTTCACCGGCACCTGCAATCAAGGCATCACAATCGCCCGTGATGGCGTAACGCTGGACGGTGGGGGCACTGGGGTCATTGTGCCGGGCACATCCGCTAGCGGACAACCGGGATTCCTCGTTGTGGGGGCAACCCGCGTTCGGGTGCAGAACCTAACAATCACCGATGGTGGTTTCGTGTCGATTATCAACGGCTCGTTCGTGGATTTTACGAATGTGGCAGTGAATTCACCTTTCAGCGGAATGGTTGTTTCCCGTGGCGCTAACCTGCGTATGGCCGGAAGTACGATCACACGTGGCACAGTTCCTAGCGGTGTAGGCTGCTCAGCTCTTTGCGTTTTCAGCTCCAGCAGTCTAGATATGACAACAACAACAATCTCTGCAGATACGCCTTCACTCCCTGTGTTTTCTGTTGGCAGGGGATCATCTGCCACTTTGCGTGGAGGCAATGTTGTTACCAATGCAGGAGACGGCGCGGTCGTGTCGCTGTTCGGACAGAGCAGTTTACGGTCTGACGACCCATCACAAAGCTCCACTGCTCCACAAAACGGAGATGGCATTGATCGCTTCAATGGCTCTTTGGCTGTGCAATTAACAGAAAGTTCTTTTGCATCCCTCCGCTCTACCAAGGTAACCGGGAACTCCAAGGTTCAAGATAATTCTACGCTGGTTCTAGGAGGACCATTCGGAGCCAATCCAGAAGAAATCGACATTGTTGGAAATATAAGGATCAGACGTGGCTCCCAATTAAACATCAAAAGCCCGCTCGTGTCTGTCGATGGCAACATTATATGCAAAGATCTAAAATCAAGCCTCAATAGAAAGAACTTTGCCGGCATACACACAATCGAATGCACAAACTTTGACGGTGAAATAATTGAGTAATCTGAATCAATTGACAGCAATTGAAGTCACCTAAAGGCCCTGCAGGGCCTTTTTTTTGACTGTAAGACAGCCGGGCCTGGATTAACAAAATAGCCCTGTCGATCAGGTGCGCTTTATGCCAAAAGCGGATATCCGCGGTGGATATATCCGACGATAACCCCGCTGCATGCACCACCCAGAAACAATTGAACATACAACGATGATAGTGATATCGCAGCAGGCTCTTGGCAAAAAAGTGCTGCAAACGGCCCAAAACGGTCAAAAAATCGATATACTATGCTTTGATAATATTTTTGTCGATTTTACGGGCGGTTCTCGGGTAAGGTTAACCTAAGAACATCACAGAACCTGACGTCAATAAGTTAGTGCAAACTAAGAAAATGTATAAATTTTGGGAGGAACTCATGTTTAAAAAACGAACGTTAAACACCATAGTAGCATTGTCCTTTGGCTTTGGTTTGTTGGCATCAGCAGCACCCTCAGCAGAAGCCAAAACCATCACCATCCGGATTGGCTCGGGCCATCCGCCAACGGTTGTTTATGCCGGTCTGATGAAAACTTTCTTTCAGCCCGAACTAAAGAAGGCGATCGAATCCAAAACCAAGCATAAGGTCAAATTCATCGAAGGGTACTCGGGTTCAATCACCAAGGTCTTTGATACTTTTGAAGGCATTCAAAACGGCGTTCTCGATATTGGCGGTTTTTGTTTCTGCTTCGAGGCTTCCAAGCTGCCGATGCACGCTTTCCAGATCATGTTGCCGTTTGGCACCATGGACCCGGTGCAGAGTGTTGCCATCGCCTCCAAGGTTTACAAACAGTTCCCGAGCCTTGAAAAAGCGTTTCAGAAGTACAATCAAACCATGCTCGCACGCATCGGCGACGGTGGGTATAACCTCGGCACCAACTTCCCGTGGAAGCAAGTGTCCGACCTCAATGGCCATAAGATCCTTGGCGCCGGGCTCAACCTGAATTGGATGAAGGAAGCAAATATCGGCATCATTCCCGTGACCGACGGATTGCCGGGTTGGTACCAGAAGATCAAAACCGGCGTTGCCGAAGGTGGCATTATGTTCCCTAGTGCCTGGGGTCCGGTTTTCAAACTTCATGAAGTGGGCAAGTATTACACCACCATCGGCTTTGGCTCCATCACGTGGCACGCCTTAAACGTCAATAACAACTTCTGGAAGAGCCTACCTCCGGAAGTAAAACCGATCTTCAAAGAGGTTGCGGCGCGCTATGAAGTCCAAACCGGTACTTTCAATAAAATAGGTTACAAGAAGGACATGGATTGGCTGCGCAAACATATTACGGTGAGTGACCTGCCTGCCTCCGTCCGCCTTGAATGGGCAAAGAAACTTGCGCATTGGCCACAAAAATATGCCAATGAGTTGGAGAAGAAAGGTTACCCGGCCAAGGCGATCCTCAACGCCACCTTGAAGGCTGCTGAAGAGGAAGGCTACAAGTGGCCGGTGCGCTACGTCGTCAAATAAGTTTGGCGCGTAAACGACCTAAAGCGTGTCTCCCAAAAGTGGGTACCGGTTTTGGGATAAAGACACGCGCAAAAACAAAGACCTAAAGCATGCCGTATGAATCAGATAGAATGCAACATGCTTTAGTCGATAATTGATTGCCGGCCGAAGAGGCACAACGCCCAACTTCGGCCGGCAATTCAATTGCACTGCCCGTAAAACCTGCCGCACTAATGGAGAAGAAAATTGTCACTCATCACATTCAGTGATCGTTTGTCCAAATTATTGATGATTGCCGCGGCGACCTGGGCCTTTGGGCTGGCGTTTCTGGTTATGGGGAACATCATCGGACGGTCCGTTTTCGATGCACCGATATACGGCACCGCCGAAATCGTCGCAGCCTCCATTGTCATCGTCGTGTTTTTACAGACCGGCTACGCCATTCGCTCACGCTCCATGCTCAAAGCGGATTTCCTGGTCATCCATCTGCCCGACAAGGTACAGCGGACATTGCTGGCCATTGGCTATCTTCTGGGTGCTGCCTTCTTCCTCATGATCATCACTGGTGGTTGGGAAGAAAGCGTCCTGTCATACGTTGAGGGCGAATATGAAGGCGAAGGTGCGCTGCGCGTACCCTCCTGGCCAGCCCGTTGGACGGTGCTGGTCGGCAGTGGCCTGGCCATGATCAATTATCTGGTTATGGCCTATATAGATGTCTTTAAACCGGAATTATTGGATTCCGAAGTGGATGTGGACGCCACTCTTTGACCCAGACCAACAACAAGCGAGTTTAATCCATTGTTTGAAGTAAACACTGCCATTTTGCTGATAATCAGCCTCATCGGCCTGGTTGCCATCGGCGTCCATATCGCCGTGGCACTCGGAATGACCAGCGCGCTTGGCATTTTTCTGGTCACCGGCGCCGACATGAACGCTTTCCACACAGTGCAAAAAATGCTGGCAGCAACCGCCTATGAAGCCATCCGAGCCTACGTCTTTGCGGTCATCCCTCTCTTCATGCTGATGGGTGAATTCATCGGCAAGTCGGGGGTTGTTACCGACGTCTACCGCGGCATCAACCGGGGCTTGCGGCGAATTCCAGGACGTCTGGCCATCGCCACAGTGGTGGGAAACGCGCTTTTTTCCTTCGTCACCGGCGTTTCTATCGCCTCGGCGGCTGCTTTTTCGCGTATCGCTTACCCGGAAATGAAACGCTATGGTTATCATAAAGGCTTCGCGCTCGGCGCGATCGCAGGCTCGAGCTGCCTCGGCATGCTCATCCCGCCCTCGGTGCTGATGATCGTGTGGGGCATTTTGACGGAACAATCGATCGGGCAGCTTTTTGCCGCCGGCGTGATACCCGGCCTCCTCTTGGCGGGCATGTTTATCGTCTACGTGTTCGTCTTCTCACTATTGCGGCCAGCCGCTGTCGGTATTGGCGTTAAGACCGATGCCGGCGCTAGCGATGACGAAGAAGAAGTTTCAACCGTCCAATTCCTGATCAGCCTCACCGGGATCATTCTCGTCATTGTGGCCGTTCTGGGCGGTATTTGGTTCGGTATTTTCACGCCAACCGAGGGGGCTGGTGCAGGAGCCTTGATCGGCCTGGCACTGGGCATCATCAAGGGCATGCGGTTTAAGGATATTATTGACTCGATTTTATCGGTGGGAAAGACCTCCGCACCGATCCTTTTGTTGCTGGTTACAGCAGCGCTTTATTCCCGCACACTTGCCATGACCGGCATGGCTAACGCCATCGAGGGCCTGTTCCTCGACTCTGGCATGGAACCCTGGATGATTATCACCGTCATGGTGCTGGTGTGGTTCGCGCTGGGGATGATTATCGACTCGATCTCCATCATGTTGCTGACCGCCGCCATCTTTGCCCCGATCGCGGCCAAACTCGGCTATGACCCGATCGCATTTGCCATTATCGGTATTATTGCCATCGAGGCCGGCCTCTATACGCCGCCCTTCGGCCTGCTTGTTTATACGGTCAAATCGTCGATCCAGGAGATCGAACCCGACATAAGCGTCATGACGATATTCAAAAGCTCGACGCCTTACTGGATCATCATGCTGCTGGCTATGATTTTGATCATCAATTTCCCGGAAATCGCCACATATCTGCCCAATCAGCTATTCTGATATTGCCAAAATATCAAAGCAGCTGACACGCAGCCAAGGCCGATGGCGCAGCAGGGCAAGCAGTTGCTCGTGTGCGGGTGACATTGTTTTTCGCAGAGGGATTTATGTGTGAGCGGATAATGTCCGCTTAGTGCCATAAGCAGACATATCAAGGCCTGTTCAGCTTGCCTTTCGTTTTCGTATGATTGACAATCGAGTAAAGTGGCCGCGGAGGGGAAATGAGTAAGATTGTCTGGTTATTTGTTGTTGGCATGCTTGCGTTTCATGTGTTCGCTTCGTCTGCATTTGCTGAAAAACGCATAGCCTTTGTTGTTGGCAATGATGTTTATAAGAACCTGTCTTCAGATCAGCAATTGAAAAAAGCGCGCAATGATGCCCGTGCAGTCGCCAGAACGCTTGAAGGCCTGGGGTTCAAGGTTACTCTTGGTCTTGATGTCTCCCGGTTCAAGCTTAATCAGAGCCTTGATGTGTTTGCCAGTCAAATTGAGCCGGGCGATACTGCCACCGTGTTCTTTGCTGGTCATGGCGTGCGCATTAAGGGCCGCAATTATCTCCTGCCCGCAGATGTACCGGACATGTCGCGTGGATCACAGGACCTGCTGGCGAGCGAAAGCATTGCTGTTGACCGTATAACCGACATCATCAAGGAAAAAGGCGCACGCATTGCGATGCTGATCCTGGATGCCTGCCGCAATAATCCGTTTAAAAATAACAAGGGGCGTTCTGTTGGTGGTACGCGAGGCTTGGCCCGCATGGAGCCGCCGGAAGGCACATTTATACTCTTCTCAGCCGGTGCAGGCCAGGAAGCGCTCGACAGGTTGTCGGACGGAGATCCAAACCCTAATTCGGTGTTCACCCGTTCCCTGATCCCGCTTTTGAAACAGGAAGGGCTGGAAGTGGCCCGCATGGCGCGATTGCTACGACAGAAGGTCAAGCAGCTGGCAGCCACTGTTAGCCACACCCAAACGCCTGCGCTCTATAACGAAGTGACTGGTGATTTCTACATTCTGCCGTCCAGGCCGGGTGCCCAAGTCATCACAAGCGCCAAGCCGTTAAAACCGCTGCTGTCTGCGCCTGCCTCACGGCCGCGCTTGAGCGAGGCGGCCCAGGCCTGGGGATTGATCAAGAACGCCAATGACAAGGAGATGCTCGAAGCTTTTATTGATAAGTTCGGGACATCGTTTTACGCAACATTGGCCAAAGCGCGGTTAAAGGCGATCTCAACGACCAAACTTGCGGCCGTGAGGCCGGTTGGGAAGGTAATCAGACATGCTCGGTCGCCAGCCATAAAAAACTGTCAGCGACGTAAATTCGATTTAGCCAGTGCGCAGATATGTGTATCATCCGTGCTTTCATCCCAAAAAGGCAATGGTTATGGCGCCGGCAATCTTTTCGATGGCAATTTATCAACCGCTTGGGTCGAGGGGGTAAAAGGACTGGGCGTTGGTGAATCGATATTGATTGAATTCGATCGCCCCACCGCAGTGAGAAGCTTGCAAATCGTCAATGGCTACAACAAGAACAAAGCACTCTTCGCCAAAAACAGCCGGGTGGGCACGTTCGAAATTGTCAATTCCGCCGGCAGGCGCATTGAAGTTCCTCTGCAGGACCGAATGGGGTGGCAAGAAATCGTCCTGTCCGGACAAGGACGGGTAAAATGGCTACAGCTGCGCATCAAACATGCGCGCGCCGGGAGCAAATATAACGATACGGCGATCAGTGAATTGCGGTTGAAGTGAATGGTTTTTCGATTTCCGACAACAATGTTCGTGATCTTTCTGGTGGCGTTGTCGTTTTCCCAATCCGCAATTTCCCGCTGCCAGACTTGTTTGCCAAACGGCTTAGTGTATTTGCGCAAGACAACACCCAGCATTATTCAAGATATGCGTTATGCTCGGTCCGATAATTTTACCGGCAGGCCCGTGCCAGGTTATCACGCACATGAATGCATATTGGGGGCGGCCACGGCGGAAGCTCTCAAAAAAGTTCAAGCCCATCTACGTATGCAGGGTTTAAGTCTTTTAGTATATGATTGCTATCGCCCAAAAACAGCGGTACAGGCCTTTATCAAATGGGTAAATAATGGCAATGACCGAAATAGCCGCGATGCCAGGTATCATCCCAAAATTGCCAGGTCTCGCCTTATAGTCGCAGGGTATATCGGCGCCAATTCCACACATTCTTCAGGTGCTTCCGTGGATCTGACACTTGTCGCGATTGCCAAAAATGGTGATATCATTTCACTCGAGATGGGCACTTTGTTCGATACATTCGACTCTAAAAGTCACACTGCCAGCAAATCGGTTGGGCAATCCGCCCGACTAAACCGACAGAAGCTGGTTGCTGTTATGTCGAAATTCGGCTTTAGAAACTACCACCGTGAATGGTGGCATTTCTCATATCCCAGGGAGCCTCTTAAAAGGCGCAGGTTCGACATCCCCATCAGGCCCATGAGCCTAAGACAATAAGCAAAGATTAATTGCCTGGCGTGATCCCGAGACACTTCATCGGCAGGACAAACTGGATGCCCGGTAAATCCAATTTTTGCGCACGTACGGACATCCAGTGTTTATTGCTCTCATGTCCGCTTAGGGTTGCCATCTCAACCGGTCGACGCAACACATTGGTTAAATGTCCGCTTTGGGTTGCCATCTCAACAGGTCGCTGCAACGCATTGGTTAAATTTGCTTGCTGGTGTTTCAAATTGCAATGTCTTTCTTGGCCGTTCGTTTAGCTGGCGTGCAATTGTATTGAGATGAGCCTGGCTATGCACTGACAAGTCGGTTCCCTTTGGAAAGTATTGCCTGAGCAACCGGTTGGTATTCTCGTTGGAGCCACGCTGCCACGGGCTTTGCGGATCGCAAAAATACACATCAACATCCGTTGCCAGTGTAAACCGCTTGTGGTCAGCAAGTTCCTTGCCCCGATCCCAGGTCAGGGATTTGTAAAGCTCGCGTGGTAATTTATGGGCCTGTT